>Ga0209985_10000856_pt1 | contig 31990 bp, 28 predicted proteins | sample NOAtaG_FD_187305 | JGI IMG/M metagenome (GOLD analysis project Ga0209985, IMG submission 187305) | Freshwater lake microbial communities from Lake Erie, under a cyanobacterial bloom - NOAA_Erie_Diel6S_1000h metaG (SPAdes) (version 2) | ecosystem: Environmental > Aquatic > Freshwater > Lake ...
ACGCTCGCGATCGATATCGTGACGCTTGAACTGGCGTGCCCCTGCAGGTGAATGGGCATGCGGACAGGCGCTTCCCGCCGGCGTATGGACGAACCAACGGACATCACACGCTCGGACCTCGCGGATCGGCTGCTCGGCCACCGCGAGGTTCTTGTCTCTCGCATCCGCCGCTACCTCGCGGGCGTCGGCGCTTCGTCGCAGCAGGCAGACGACATCTTCTCGACGACCGTGCGCCGTACCGACATGCTTGTGGCGGCGGGCAAGATCGTGGCGCGGCTGGCGGACGACGATCTGATCGCGCTGTCGAGCGCGATCGCCCGTAACGCGGCACGCGAGGCGGGGCGGGAAGCGAGACGCGAGCGGCGGCGGGAAGCGGCGGCGGAGCGGGTCGAGCAGCATCGATTGCGCGAAGCAGACGCGCCGCTCGCGCGGAACGATGCACTGACCGAGGACTTCCTGGCGCGGATCGCGCCAGAGGATCTCGAGGTGATCGGCCTCAAGCTGCGCGGCGTCGACTGGCCCGCGATCGCGGCCGAGCTTGGCACGACCGTCGCGGCTGCGCAGCGGCGCTACTATCGCGCGCTCAAGTCGGTGGCCGCGCTCTCCGAGTGAACGCGTTACCATCGCGGCATGCCGGCCGATGACGACGAAGACCTGACGCCCGAGGAGTACTCGATCGACGAATCCGCGATCGATGACTCGGTGGTCGACGCGTGCCGCTACCTGCGCGCGCACCTCACGGGGCTCATCAGCTTCGACGGGGAGTTCGTTCCGATCAAGCTCGTGATCGCGCCGGACGGCGCGCTGGTGGCGCCCGTGATGGTGGCGATGCTGCGCTCTTTCGACATCGCGCTCTTCCTGCCCGATGAGGGTGAGGACTCGATGCACATGCAGATTACCCTCGAGGAGATCAGCGAGAAGGGCGAGCATGCGGCGCTCTGCGACCGCTGGCGCATCTACCACGGCGAGCCCGAGGATGTGCGCTGGGCGCGCATCACGATCGATGCCGCGAAGTTCCGCGGCCTCATGTTCGACGGGCTCGCGCTCATGCGGCCGAATCCGCTCGCGGATGTCGAGGTGAAGCTCATCCGCCGCATCAACGGCGAGATGCGCGAGACGCTCAAGGCCGCCGTCGCGACCGTGGTCGGCCTCGAGGTCGAGGACCCGCGGCTTGTCGGCGTCGATGCCCTCGGATTCGATGTGCGCGGGCGATTCGATGTGGTGCGCCTTCCCGCCGACCCCCCGATCGCCGATGGCGACGACGCGGTCGACGCCCTCGAGGAGCTCGCGGCGACCGCGGAGGAAGGCGACGCCGAGAGCGACGCCGCCGAGCAGGACTGAGAACCGCGTCTTCGGCGAGAAAATCGCAGACGCCGCCGTCACATTGAGATTGCCGCGCGCCCTGCGAATCTTCTACGATGACGCTCCCGCGGCCGTCGCCGCGTGCCCTGCGAGGACCCATCATGAGCAAGAACGAAGGTGACCCGAAGTTTGCCGGCAGCCTGAACCACGCGATGATCGACGGTCCCGAAGGCCGCGCCGCGCAGGAGTACGCGAACAACTTCGGTGCTCCCGGATACGGCGACATCACCAAGGTCTACATCCACCAGAAGTACGACGGCTACACCGCGGAGAACCAGGAGAGCTGGCGCACGCTGTACGACCGCCAGATGCAGTACCTGCCCGAGCACGCGTCGCAGGTCTACCTGCGCGGCGCGAAATCGATCAACCTCGTGCGCGACTACATCCCGTACCTCGAGGGGCCGAAGAGCGTGAACACCTTCCTCGCGCCGCTCACCGGCTGGCAGAGCCGCGCGGTGCCGGGATATCTCCCGGCGAAGGCGTTCTTCGCGTGCCTCGCGCGCCGCGAGTTCCCGACGACGGTCGTGATCCGCCCGAAGGAGTCGCTCGACTACCTGCCCGAGCCGGACATCTTCCACGACATCTTCGGCCATGTGCCGCTGCATGCAGACCCGATCTTCGCCGACTTCCTGCAGACCTACGGCAAGGCGGCGCTCCTCACCGACGACCCGTACCACACCGAGCGCCTCGCGCGGCTCTTCTGGTTCACGGTCGAGTTCGGCCTGATCCGCGAGGGCGGCGAGGTCAAGCTCTACGGCTCGGGCCTCATCTCGAGCCCCGGCGAGTCGAAGCACGCGCTGATGAGCCCCGAGGTTGACCGCCGTCCGTTCGACCTCGACCGCGTGTGCGAAACAAGCTTCGAGATCGACCACTACCAGCCGATCCTCTATGTGCTCGAGAGCTTCGAACAGCTGCGCGACGCGATGAACCGCTACGCGACCCGCCTGATCGAAGCGGCTGAGAAGAAGTCGCACGCGACGGTGTGAGCGCGGCGGCCGTCCTCCGGTCCGCTCGAGCGTTTACACTCCGCGGACCATGGCCAAGAAGCAGACCCGCGCCGCGAAGACCGCCCCTGCCGCAAATGACACCAACGCCTCCCTTCATGGGATCGCGCTCGCGGAGTACGCCTCGCGCCGCGAGAGCGTGCTGAAGGCGCTGAAGGACTCCGTCGCGCTCGTCTTCGCGGGCGACATGGACGCGAGCCTGCACGGCGACTTCCGCGCGCACCCGCACTTCCAGTACCTGACCGGCATCACCGACGAGGCGGGCGCCGTGCTGCTGCTCGACCCGCTCAACCCGGTCGAGGCGCGGCGCGTGATCCTCTTCCTCAAGCCGCTCAACCCCGAGCTCGAGAAGTGGGACGGCTTCCGCGAGGAGATCTCGTCGAAGCTCAAGACGAAGTACGGCGTCGGCACGATCATGCGCACGACCGCATTCGCGCGGTTCCTGCTCGAGGCGACCAAGCGCGCGAAGCGGTTTGCGCTGCTTCATCCGCTCGCGGCGCACACGGCGCCCGTGTCGCCAGACCTCGATGTCTTCCGGAAGAGCGCGGAGCGCATCCCCGGCTCGTCGTTCGTCGATCACACCCAGCTCCTCGCGGTCATGCGCGCCGCGAAGTCGAAGTCCGAGCTCGTGCTCATGCAGCGCGCGGCCGACATCACCGCGAAGGGCTACGACGCGGTGCTGCGCGGCCTCAAGCCCGGCATCACCGAGTTCGATGTGCAGGAACTTGCCGAGCACGGCTACCGCACGAACGGCGCGCGCAAGCCCGCGTACGGCACGATCGCGGGCGGCGCGTTCAACGCGACGGTGCTCCACTACCACGCGAACCGCGAGCCGCTGAAGGATGGCGATGTGATCCTCATCGACTCGGGCGCCGAGTACATGGGCTACGCGTGCGATGTCACGCGCACCTTCCCGGTGAACGGCAAGTTCACGCCGCGCCAGCGCGAGATCTACGAGATCGTGCTCGAGGCGCAGCTCGCGGCGATTGCTGCGACCAAGGCGGGCACGACCTTCGCCGCGATCGACAAGGCCGCGCGCGATGTCATCACGAAGGCGGGCTACGGCGACGCGTACTTCCACGGCACGGGCCACCACCTCGGCCTCGAGGTGCACGACATCACGCCGGAGGGACCGGTTCCCGAGAACGCGGTCATCACGATCGAGCCGGGCATCTACCTCCCGAACGAGAACTTCGGCATCCGCATCGAGGACGACATCCTCGTGACGAAGAAGGCCGGCGGCGTGAACCTCACCGCAGCGATCCCGAAGACCGTGGCCGAGATCGAGCGCGCGATGCGCCGCTGATGCGGGCGCACGCATTGACCGAAACTTGACGCGAACTTGACGCGGCGTTGGGGTGCGCGGCCGATTGTGATCTTGATGCAAGGAGGCATCGATTCACACCAACGGCAAGACGCTCCGCTCGGACGCGCGCTGGTGCTGACCGGTTCGGTCGGCTCCGGCCATACGCGCGCCGCGCAGGCCGTGGCGGAGGCGATGCTCCGGTCCGGCCATGCCGAGGACGCGGAAGTGGTCGATGTGCTCGGATACGCATGGCCTGCGTTCCGCGCGCTCTATCGGGACGCCTACATCAGGCTGATCGAGCGGGCGCCGGGCGTGGTCGGCTGGCTGTATCGATCCAGCGACACCACCGATGGCGGCGGCGCGCGCCGCTGGCTGCAGCGGCACGCGCTCGCCCGGATGAGAGGGTTGCTCCGCGAGGAGCATCCCGACACCCTCGTCTGCACCCACTTCCTCGCCGCAGAGCTGGTGAACGGGATGGTGGAACGCGGCGAGTGGCGCGGCACCTTTGCCGTCGTCGTCACCGATCTCGACGCCCACGGCCTCTGGGCGGCATGCCCCCGTGCAGACCGCTGGTTTGTCGCGCTGCCGGAGACCCTGGAGATCCTCGCAGGCAAAGGCGTCCCGCGCGAGCGCATCGTGGTCTCCGGCATACCCATCATGGGTGCCTTCTCCGCCGTGCATCCGACGCGCGAAGAGATCCGTACGCGGCTTGGCCTGCCCGTCGAGAGTCCGATGATCCTGATGTCGGGCGGCGGAGTCGGCGTCTCGAATCTGGAAGCGACGCTTGAAGCGATGCTTGGACTCGACATCGAGTGTGGAATTGCGCTCGTGTGCGGTAGAAACGAGACCTTGCGCAAGCGTGCCGAAGAGATCGTCGCGAAGTTCGGGCAGGACGGCATGGTGCGCTGCGCCGTGCTGGGTTTCACCGACAGGATGCACGAGCTCATGTACGCCGCGGATCTCTCGGTCGGCAAGCCGGGAGGCCTGACTTCAAGCGAGGCGCTTGCGAGCGGACTGCCGATGGCGGTCCTGAATCCGGTACCCGGGCAGGAGGAGCGCAACAGCGACCATCTGCTCGAATGGGGTGTCGCCGTCAGGCTCAACTCGCCCGAGAGCGTTCGCTGGCGCATCCGCGCGCTCCTCTCCGACAGGTGCCGCCTCGAGGCGATGCGCGAAGCGGCGAGGATGCGCGCACGGCCCTTTGCGGCCGACACGGTGGCCGAGTCGCTGCGTCGACTGAGCCTGGGTGAGGAAGACGGCCCGATGTCGCTTCCGTTCACACCGGAAAGAACTCGTGCAGGACGAGCAGGAAGAGCGACCACGCCACGGGCGAGGCGCTGATCACGATCGCGGTGATCGAGAGGAAGCGCCCCGCGCTCCGCTTGAGGCGCGCGAGCATCTCGCACGCCACGATCACCCACATCATGAGCGCGAACTTGAACGCGATCGCGCCGTGCATGCCCCACGCGTCGATCACGACCGCGGCGACCGGGTTCACCTCGATGCCGCCGCGGCTGAGGATCTTCCATGTGAGCATGATGTCGAGGCTCGAGACGAAGATGATCCAGACATATGCGTTCTGGAAGTGCATCTCGGGACTATGGACGAATCCAAGCGGATCGCGGCGGAACGATGTGCCGCACTCGGGGCAGACCGCGAGGCGTTTCACCGCGTGGACATCCATCGCGTAGCCGCACTTGCCGCACTTGCCGTACTTCTCGCGCCGGCGGCGGCGGATCGCGACCGGGAACGCGACGACGGCCCAGGAGAGGCTCGACCAGAAGACGATGTTGCCGAGGATCCCGAGCCAGAGCGGCTGGTGCGGGACGAGGAGCAGCTGTCCGTTGACGAGGCCGAGGTTCCAGTTGCCGCGGAGATCGGGCATGACCTCGTGGCCCATCGCGTTGTCGTCGGCGATGTACCGCGACTCACCTCGGAATGCGCGGAATGGCCATCCGGCGACGCCGGTGTCGACGCGCGCGAAGCGAGCCGCTTCGCCCGCCGGCGGTTCGACCGCGACATAGGAAGGCGGTACGCGCCTGATCGAGGTCGTGGCGTGCTCGTAACGATGCTCGACGAGCTCGGCCGCGGCGGTGGGCCAAGCCCCGTCCGTCGAGCTCGGGAGCGCCGAGTACCAGTCCGAGAGGACGCCGCGGCGCAACTCGATCACGGGAGAGTCTGGGATGTCCGACTCATCGAGCCCCTGCCGCGCGCTCATCCAGCGCACCATGGGCTCGCCCCACGCGCCGGTTCCGCGCGCGGCGAGCATGATCGGCAGTCCCCACGCGACGAACAGCGTGATGACAACCCCGCCCATGAGGAACGGAAGGATCTGCCGAAGCCGTGCGAGCGCGGACTTCATGCATGCACTATCGCATGGAACCGCGGACCCCGCCATGCGAACACGCCCCGCCCCCCGCGTTCGGCGCAAGGGACGGGGCATGATTCAGACAGATCGCGAAGACCGAACTCGGTCAGCGGCGGCGGCGGGCTGCGAGGCCTGCAAGGCCGAGGAGCGCGAACGCCCCGGGAGCGGGTACGCCGATCGCGGTGCCGATCGAAGCCGTGTCGCCCGACGACGACACCGTGACCTGGGTGTCGATGATGCCGACCGTACTGACCACGGAGTTGAACGAAGGGTCGATCGAACCGGACGGAGTCCAGCCGTAGAAGAAGCTGGAGCCGGAGGTGGCCGCGACGAAGCTCACTTGGCTGAGCAGGGCGTTCGAGGAGTCGAAGAGGCAAGCTCCATCGCCGCCCGACGAGAACCCGACACCAGAGCCCGAGTAGAAGCCGACCTGCACGCCCGACAGCCCTCCCCAGAAGGAGCGGAACGAGGCGATGCCGGCACCGGCCGCGGACTCGATGAACACGACGCTCTCTCCCGCTCCGATCGACGCGATTCCGTTGAGCGCGACCGACGCGGCGAAGTTGAAGCTGCCGTCATCCATGCGCCAACCCGACAGGCTCACCGCGCTCGGACCGTAGTTGGTGACCTCGATCCAGTCGGGCGTCGGGGTGCCGCCGCCATTCGACGAACTCATCACTTCGGTGATGCGGATGCTTGCGTGCGAGATGGCGGAGCATGACAGGGCGATGACCGCACCACACAGGAGGGACTGGAGCTTCATGGGGTCTTTCTCGTTGAGGGAAGAAGGGATGTCGCGCGGCGAGGGAGCCGCGGCTCGAAGCACTTCGAGTGGAATCAACCTAGGCCGTCGGTGTTCACGCCTCGCCAAGGGAATGCTCAGAGCCCTTGTGCTTCGTGTGAATCGCCCCGGCTCCTCCGACGGCGAGGCTCGAGAGCAGCACCTCAGCGACGCGACGCCAGCTCTGGCTACGCGCGTGCGCAACACACGATTCGCGCGGCACTTGCAGCGCCCGCGCGGCCGCGACCTCGATGCGTTCGTCGAGCGCGCCGTTCACGCCCTCCTTCACGACATCGATGGGGCCGGTGACGGGATACGCCGCAACGGGGAGCCCGCAGGCGTTCGCCTCGAGCATCACGATGCCGAAGGTATCCGTCCGGCTTGGAAACACGAACACATCGGCGGCGGCGTAGTGCGCAGCCAGTTCGTCGCCGAAGCGGTATCCGGCGAACACGATGTCGGGCCATGCGCGCTCGAGCCGCTCGCGCTCTGGGCCATCGCCTACGACGACCTTCGAGCCTGGCAGCTTCGCCTCGACGAAGGCGTCGATGTTCTTCTCGCGCGCGATTCGGCCGGCGTAGAGGTGAATCGGCCGCGGCAGTCCGCGGAAGGGGTCGCCCGCGATCGGGCGAAAGAGCCTGGTGTCGACGCCACGGCACCAGGTGGCCGCACGCGCGATCCCCTGCGCGTGCAGCTGCTCGGTCACCCGCTTCGTTGGGGCGAGCGTGACGAGTGCATCGCCGTGGAACCAACGCATGAAGCGCCAGGTGATGCGCCGCGGAAGGCCGAAGTACTGCTTGAGATACTCGGGAAACTGGGTGTGGTAGCTGGTCGTGAACGGGATGCCGCGCGACTCGCAGCGGCGTCGCGCCGTGAGTCCGATCGGTCCCTCGGTCGCGATGTGGATGGCATCGAACGGCCGCTCCATCGCACGGTCGACGATGCGCCACGGCGCAAGCGTGAGGCGGATCTCGTTGTAGCGCGGCGCAGCGATGGTGCGGCCAAGACCTGGATGCAGCACATCGACCTCATGTCCCATCGCGACCAGCTCGCGGATCGTCTGCTGCCAGGTGCGGACGACGCCGTTCACCTGCGGCGACCAGGCGTCGGTCGCCAGCAGGATCCTCACTTTCCCTCTCCCGAGAGCAGCACGCGCGCATCAAACGCGACGCCGCGCTGGAGCCATGGATCGGTCTCGTCGGAGTCGTCGCCCGCGTTTTCCGCCATCGCCTTCGCTGCATCGCGGACCGCGAGGAAGGCCAGGCCGTCGAGAAGCTCGATCCGGCCGTCCTCGTGCTCGGCGAGTGCCGTGCAGCTCTCGACCCAATCGCCGCAGTTGAGGTACTCGATCTCGTCGATCCTGCGCTGCTCGGCCTTGTGGATGTGGCCGCAGACGACTCCATCGAAGCCGCCGGCACGCGCCTCGGCGACAAGCGCCTGCTCGAAGTTCGAAATGAAGTTGCAGGCGCTCTTCACGCGGGCCTTGATCGCCTGCGAAAGCGAGTCGTACGGGAGACCGAAGACGCGGCGGCCGAAGTTGTAGGCGCCATTGATCTTGAGAAGCATCTCGTACCCCACGGTGCCCGCGAGGGCGAGAAGCCGCGAATTGCGCACGACGAGATCGAACTGGTCGCCGTGGGTGACGAGAAGTCGACGGCCGTCGGCGGTCACATGCACCGCCTCCTTCGCCATCTGCATGCCTCCGAACGCCAGTCCGCAGAAGGGGCGCGCCGCTTCGTCATGGTTTCCCGGTATGTAGACGATCGTCGTGCCCTTATGCGACATCTTGAGCAGCCTGCGCATCACGGTGTTGTGGGCATCGGGCCAGTACCAGCGCTGCTTGAGCCGCCACATGTCGATGACATCGCCCACGAGATAGACGGTGTCGCACTCGACCTGCTTCAGGAAACGGGCGAGCTGCTCGGCCTTCGCGCCGCTCGAGCCGAGATGGCAGTCGCTGATGAACAGAGTCCTGTATCGCGCCTTCATGCGTCGAACCTCCTGTGCCGCCGGATCCGTGGCGGAATGGACTTCAGGAAGATCGACCTTGTCTGTTCAGACGCGGATAAACCCGCGCGAAGGCGCGATGAGGGGTTCGCGAGGAGATGCGCCCGTCACACCACGCGGTCGCCCGACGGGATGTTGAACGCGGGGCCGAGGTTCACCTGCACGAGCTTCTCGCCGGTCTTCTCGGCTTGGACGGCCTGCGCGGTCGTGGGGTCGACATAGTCGGAGTGGCACGAGGCCTTCTCGCCGGTGGCGGCGCCGACGGCCTTCTTCGTCTTCGACGCGAGCTTGTGGATCTCCTCAGGGCTGAGGACGCCGCGCTTCGCGAGGATCTCCTGCTGCTCGGGCGTGAGCGCGGCGCTCTTCACGGGCTTGCCGCGCTGGTACTCCTCGTCCTTGCCCGACGCGAACTCCTGGATCTCCTTCGAGATGCGCACGCTGCACCAGTCGTGGCCGCACATCGCGCAGAAGTCGGTGTCGACATCGAGGTCCTCGTCGTGGTAGGCGCGCGCGGTGTCGGGGTCGAACGAGAGCTCGAAGTGCTTCTCCCAGTTGAGCGCGGCGCGGGCCTTGGTGAGCTCGTCGTCGCGGTCGCGCGCGCCGGGGATGCCGAGCGCGACATCGGCCGCGTGCGCGGCGATCTTGTAGGCGATGCAGCCCTGCTTCACATCGTCCTTCTTCGGGAGGCCGAGGTGCTCCTTCGGCGTGACATAGCAGAGCATGCTTGCGCCGTGGTAGCCCGCGGCGGTTGCGCCGATACAGCTCGTGATGTGGTCGTAGCCCGGGAAGATGTCGGTGACGAGGGGCCCGAGCACATAGAACGGCGCGCCGTGGCAGAGGCGGCGCTGGAGCTTCATGTTGAACTCGATCTGGTCGAACGGCACATGGCCGGGGCCTTCGATCATGACCTGAACGCCCATGCGCCATGCGCGTTCGGTGAGTTCGCCGAGGGTCTCGAGCTCCGCGAGCTGCGCGCGGTCGGTCGCGTCGGCGAGGCCGCCGGGGCGCAGGCCGTCGCCGATCGAGAAGGTCACATCGTGGCGGCGCATGACCTCGCAGATCTTCTCCCAGCCCGTGTACATGAGGTTCTGCTTGTTATGGACGAGCATCCACTTGGCGAGGAGCGACCCGCCGCGCGAGACAATGCCGATGAGGCGCTTCTTGATGAACGGCAGGTGCTCCTTGAGCACGCCCGCGTGGATCGTGAAGTAGTCGACGCCCTGCCGCGCCTGGTGCTCGAGGGTTTCGAGCACCATCTCCTCGTTGAGGTCCTCGATCTTGCGGCCGATGATCATCGAGTAGATCGGGACGGTGCCGATCGGGACGGTGGAATTGCGGCAGATCGCGGCGCGGCATTCGTCGAGGTTGCCGCCGGTCGAGAGGTCCATGACCGTGTCGGCGCCCCACTTCTCAGCCCACTTGAGCTTCTCGACCTCTTCGTCGGTGCCCGACGAAACGGGCGATGCGCCCATGTTGGCGTTGATCTTCGTCTTCGACGCGCGGCCGATCGCCATCGGGTCGAGCTTGAAGCCGAGGTGCGCGCGGTTCGCGGGGATCACCATGCGGCCGGCTGCGATCTCGTCGCGCACTTGCGTCGCGGTGAGGTGCGGCTCGCGCTCGGCGACGCGCTTCATCTCGGGGGTGACGATGCCGAGGCGCGCGCTCTCGAGCTGCGTGATCGGCGCGAACGACTTCGGGTAGATGACGCGACGCCACTGGCCGCGGGCGTTGGCGAACTCGACGGAGTCGTAAGCGTCGCCGCAGCAGTTTGTGCACTTGGCGTGCGATGGCTCGGCCAGTTCCACGGTCGACCAGCCCGCCGGGAGGAAGTCCCACGCGGTCTTCGCGCTCGGCTCGGGCATGCCCGGGGTGTCGGGCGACGCGAACGCGTACGGGCCGCCGATGTCGGCACGCTTCGCGAACGAACCCGGCGTCGTGCCCTGCGCGGCGGTCGACGGGTTGTGCGCGCCGTGCATGGGGAGCGCGTAGGAGGTGCCGAGGGTGGTCGCGGTCGTGATCATCGTTCTTCCTTCGTTCGCCGGTCGTGGCGCGCACGGGGCGTCGCAGAAGGAAGGCGCGGATCCGCGCATTCGCTTCCCTCCGCCGGTACGAGCCGGATCAGGTTCAACGGGTGCTTCTCAGCGTCCTGTGGGTGTCGGACGCGCCCCGAGCGAGCCAGGATTGTAGCGGGCGGCGAAGCCGGGCCTCAGCCCTTCCACTGCTCGCGCGCCATGACGATCAAGTCGTTGGGGCCGAGGGACTTGCCCATCTGCCGGAGCATGTTCGAGATCTGCGCGGCGTGGTAGTGCTGGTGCGTGCAGACATGCAGGAAGATGTCGTGCCCGTTGGTGATGTAGGACTTGCCATCGCGGACGCGGCCGAAGGGCTTCGCGAGGAAGGCCGCGTCGTCGGCGCGCGCGAGAAGCTTCGCCCAGCGCGCGTCGAGCGGCTGCCAGGCTTCCTCGAGCGCCGCGACCGATGGGAACTTGTCGGCCGATGGGATCACGGTCGCGGGATCCGCCTCCTCGAGCACATTCGCCCAGACGAGTTCGGCGCCCCACAGGTGGACGATGGTGCCGAAGAGGGAGCCGACGCCCATCTCGACGGGGCGGCGGAGCTCGGTATCCGAACAGGTGCGGGCGGCGGCGAGGATCTTGTTGCGGGTCCAGATGCGGTGGTCGTGGAGGCGGCGGATGGTGTCGGCGGTAGTCATGCGTCCACGATAGGACCGGTGTACGGCACCGACTGTGGCTGTCAGGGGGGGGGTAGAGCCCCTTCCACGCCAGAGCGAGCCGCCGCAGCGGCGAGCGCTCAGACCCGGTGCACGGCACGTGCCGTGCAGTACCTGGCACTGCACGGCACGTGCCAGGCACCGATTGTGGCTGTCAGGGGGGTGGTAAGGCCCCTTCCACGCCAGAGCGGGCCGCAGCAGCGGCGAGCGCTCAGCCCTGGTGCACGGCACGTGCCGTGCAGTGCCTGGCACTGAACGGCACGTGCCGTGCACCAGTCGGGAGTCGTCAGGGGCGGCTGGCCAGGACTGTCGCCCGCGCCACGATTGACGCCGCTGCGCACGCCACATGTCGCTCGCCGCGCGAGCACTCGTCCACGATCACCCCCGCGTGTGAGCCCGCGAGAATCGCCGCCACCGGCCGGTTCGGTGCGAACCGGTCGACCCGCGCGACTCCGAACGCCCGCACCTCGTGCAACCTCGCCAGCGCCCTTGCGTGCATCGCCGCGAGCAGCCGCGTCTCGTTCCCGCCGTGCGCCTTGAGCGCCTCGCTGCGGTCGTCACGCTCCACCACTTCCACCGCGTGCGCGCAGTGCGCCGCGATCCACCGCGCGATCGACGCGATCTCCGCCTGCGTGCACATCTTCGAGTCGCGCACGCCGCGCGCCAGCAACTCGTGCTCGCCCACCACCGGCACAGCCACCGCCGCGACGACCAGCGCGCGTTCACGCTCGCCCTTCCCAGATTCGTCGCTGCCAGCGATCACCCCCACGCGCTCCGGCGCATCGCCGCCGTCCGGAATCGCGCGATCCGACGGAAACGCCACGCGATGCCGCGCGTCGAAATCGTCCGCCAGCCGCTCGTCCTCCGCCTCGACAAGCACCAAACCCGCCGCCCCGCGCACGCGCACCCCGTCGTCATGGTGGTACTCCCACTCGCCAAGCGCATCGGGCGGCGACACCGCGTGGAAGTCGTGGCGCTCGAGCAACTCGCGCAGCGGCGCAAGCCGCGTCGACGCGCGTCGGTAGACGAGAATCACCGGTGAACGCTCGGTCGCCACGCGGGTAGGCTACCCGCATGACCTTGACGGCAACACCCACCTACGCCACGGATCTCGCCGCGATCCGCGCGGCCCAGCGCCGAATCGACCCATTCATCCGCCGCACGCCCGTACTCACCAGCGCCACGCTCGACGCGATGTCGGGCCGCCGGCTGTGGTTCAAGTGCGAGCTCTTCCAGCGCACGGGCTCGTTCAAGTTCCGCGGCGCGACCAACGCGGTCCGTATGCTCGACGAATCAGCCGCAGCGGCCGGTGTCGTCACGCACTCGTCGGGAAACCATGCGCAGGCCCTCGCGCTTGCCGCGAAGATGCGCGGCATCCCCGCGCATGTCGTCATGCCGTCGATCTCCGCCGAGATCAAGAAGGCGGCCGTGCGCGGCTACGGCGCCAGCATCGTCGAATGCGATCCGACGATTGCCGCACGCGAAGCCACGGCCGCACGCGTCCTCGCCGAGACCGGCGGCACGATGATCCCGCCCTACAACCATCCCGATGTCATCGCGGGCCAAGGCACGGTCGCGCTCGAACTTCTCGACGAATGCCCGCAGCTCGATGCGATCGTGGTCCCGCTCGGTGGCGGCGGAATGATCTCGGGCATCGCGATCGCCGCGAAGACGCTGAAGCCATCGATCCGCATCATCGGCGCCGAGCCCGAACTCGCAGGCGACGCGGCAGCCTCGAAGCGCACGGGCTCGATCCAGCCGCAGATGCCGCCCGTCACCATCGCCGACGGCCTGCGCGGGACGCTCGGCCCGCTCACCTTCCCGGTCGTCCGCGACCTCGTCGACGAGATCGTGCTCGTCTCCGAAGCCGACATCGCCGCGCACATGCGCCTCGTCTGGGAGCGCATGAAGCTCACCATCGAGCCGAGCGCCGCCGTCGGCGTCGCGGTCGCCTGCAGCGACTGGATGCGCAAGCAGAAGGACCACGCCGATGTGGGCGTGGTCCTCTGTGGTGGCAATGTCGATCTGTCGGCCCTGCCGTTCGCCTGACGCGCGTCACGCGTCGGCCGGCTTCTGGCCGCGCGCCGCGCGCTCGCGCTCGAGCTCGCGCCGCAGTTCCTCCATGCGCTCCTCCATCCGGCGAAGACGCTCGTCGCCCGCGTCGCCGCGCTTCGGCGCGGGCTTCTCAGCCGCGGCGCCCGCCTCGGGACGAACCTCGATCACGCCGTTCTCGTCGACGCCCGCATCGCGCAGCATGCGCTCGACCATCTCCTGGATGGCCTCCTCCATGCCTTCGATCTCGCGAGGGTCGATGCGGTCGAAGCGCGGCATCGGCAGCCCGCGCACCGATGGCACGCGGATCTCCTGGCGCTTCCCATCGGGACCGATGACGAAGATCCTGTCTTCGTCGATCTCGAACCCGCCGAGATTCATGTCGGCGAACGCATCGATCGCATCGTCGCCTCCCTGCTCCGGGAACGCGGCGCCACGCTCAAGCTTGCTCGCGTCGAACGCAGTGGTCTCGATCTCGATCTCCTTCGTCTCGGCACCGCGGCGCACCGACAGCTTCATCTTGGTTCCGGGCTCCGCACGGGCGATGGCGAGGCGCAGCGCTTCCCGGCCTGCGCCCTCCTGACCGTCGACGCCGACGATCACATCGAACTTCTCGAGCCCTGCCTTCTTCGCCGGCAGCTCGTCGACGATGCTCGTGATCATCGTCGACTTCGACGGATCGACCTTGAGGTGATGCGCGACCGCCTCGTCGACTTCGCCGAATCCGGCGCCGATCATCGACTTCGCGGAAGCCGTCGCCGCCTGCTTCGGCGCCTTCGGAGGCTTCGGAGCCCTCGGCGGCTTCGGTGCACGCGGCGCCTCCTGCGCATCGAAGGTCTGCACCTGCACGCCGCCGGGATTCGCAGGACGCTCGCGCGTCGCGGCCGCTCCCGCCGCACCCGCCGCACCGGCCATGACGCTCGTGCGCACGGCGAAGCGATGGATGACCTCGCCGTCCTCGTCAAGCACCTCGACGCCCGTGTCGGTCACGCGGGCGCGATCGGTCGGCACATCCTCGCCGTTGATCTTGAGCGAACGGACCGCGCCGTCCTCGACGCGCACCTCGTACGCCGTGCCGTCGGCGTTGCGCGAGGCGAGCGACATCGTGCTGCGCGTCTGCGCGGCGCCTTCCTGCGGAATCGCGAGCGCGGGCGTGACGGCGAGAAGACTTGTGAGAGCGACGGCGGTGAGAAGGTTCTGGCGAAGCATGATGGCCCCAAATCCTAAAGTGCGAAGTCTTGAGTGCGAAGTCCTGAATGCAGCGCGTTGCGTATGCGTGTTTCCTCAGCGCGAAGCGTGTGTGTCCGTCGGATGCGTCAGCGGATCTCTTCCGTCCGAGGGCGGATCACGACCGGTGCGAGCACGCCGGATTCATCGACGGGCACGAGCCGGAACATCTCAGGCACCCGGCGGCGCTCGACGACCTGGCGCACGACGATGATCTCAAACCCCTCGTCTCCGCCGAGCTCGCGCGAACCGATGATCGCCGGCGGCGCGACATTGCCGTAGATCACGCCGTCCGCGCGTGCCTTGTCGACATAGGCGTCGAACGCGTCGTCCGAGGTCGCGAAGCCGGAGAAGCCCGCGACACTCTCGCGCGCGGGACCCGCCGAGCGCGGCAGCACGCCTTGACTGATCCAGGCGAGCGCGATCACCGCCGCCACGGCCCATCCGGCGCTCAGCCGCCATGCGCCTCCGCGATCGCGCTCCGCAGGCGGAAGCTCGGCGCGGTCCGCGACCGACTCGAGTTCGCGCGCCGCGCGCGCAAGCCGCAGTTCGTCGGCCTGCCACATCGCGAGCTCCTCGAGCAGCGCCGGCTCGCTGGCCGCGCGCGCTCGAACCGACGCAAGCGCCTCGCGGTCGCCCGACACCGCGCGCGACAGCAGGATGTCGACATCCTCGCCGCCGTGTGCGTCCCGTGCGTGTCCGTCGGAATCTCCACCGTGCATGTGTTCATCTCCGTACTTCATGGCAGCCTCGTCGTTCGTCCGGTCTTCCCCACGCCTTCGGACGCGGCCCCCGCGTCCGACTCGAGCTCCTGCAGGATCTGCCGCAGCATCCGACGCCCGCGCGCGAGGCGCGTCTCGATCGTCGTCTCAGGCACATCGAGAAGTTCAGCGATCTGGCGCTGCGACAACCCCTGTGTCGCCTGCAGCAGCAACGGCTCGGCGTACTGCGCGGGCAGACGCGCGAGCAGCCCGAGCGTCTCGCGCGCCTCGCGCTCGACGCCATCGCGCCCGGACGCCGCGCCGCGCAGGGTCGCGAACCCGCGCATCGCGCGCGACTCGACCGCATGGCTGCGCGCCGCCATGCGCGCCGTGTTGACGGCGACCACGCGCAGCCAGCCACGCAGGCTCACCGCATCGCGGATGTGATGGCACTTCGCCACCAGCGTGGCGGCCACTTCCTGAAGCAGGTCGTCGATGTCCGCGCCGCGCGGCGCGTGCGCGGCCAGCACCGCGGCGATCCAGCGCCGGTTCGCGTGCCAGACCTCGGTGATCGCCTGCCGATCGCCGCCAGCCGCGCGCGCGAAGAGCCTGGCCTCGCGCAGGTCGTGCACGGCCCCGTGCTCGCCCCCGTGCTCGTCCCCGTGCTCGTCCCCGTGCTCGCCCCCGTGCTCGCCCCCGCGCGCACGCGAACCGCCACCATCACCGACGAAGTCGGTGTGGGCATCGGAGATCCGTCCGACCGGCTCTCCGTCCGAGGAATGTGTGCTGCGATCGCTCATGCCGGGGCGGATCCAGACCTTCGCAGTTCCAACTTGGCAGTCCCAACTTGGCAGTCCCTAACCGAGGGGCGACCCGAGGGATGCGCGGCCGCTTCCGATCCGTCACAGCCGACTGCAGAATCGCGGACCCGAACCCTATACGGAGCCGCGGCCCCGCGTACGGCTACCAAGTACCGAGAAGCAGCGCGAGATCCTGCGCCCCGACCTCGCCGTCGCCGTTCAGGTCGGCATCGGGCTGGAGCGGGTCGAACGCGACCCCTAGGTCGATCGGCCCCCACGCGTTCAGCAGGAAGCCGAGGTCCGCAGCCCCCACCGATCCATCGCCATCGATGTCGCCGAGCGGAAGGCAATCGACGCGCGCGACCCAGCGCGTGCCCGTCAGTTGCACCGGCGGCGGATCGTCGGGATCGGGCGGGTTGTCCGGATCGATCTGGTCGCACTCGAGCGCGCGTCGCCACGCTCGGTCGCTGTCGCCCACGCCCAGGATCAGCGTCACCGCTCCCGGCGGCGCGATGAAGTTCACGGTGCGCTTCCCATCGCAGAGGCCGAGCGACGCGAGCCAGCGCACCTCGTTCGGTCCATCCTCGCCGCCGAGCAGCAGCTGGAGCTCGATCGGGAACTCGGCCTCGACCTCGAACACGAGCCGGCGGCGATCGACACCGTCGAACGCGAACCATTCGAGGTCGCGCGGACCACCCGAGAAGAGCTTGCCCTGCAGACTCGCGCCGCAGGCGAGGCTCAACCGCGTCGACGCGATTCCCGACGCCCAGCCGTCGTTCAGCCGCTCGTAGCAAGGCTCGTTCTCATCGGGCGCGCTCGATGCGGCGATCTCGCAGACCGACTTGCCGCAGTAGCGCGCCGCCTGCTGCGCGCAGACTTCGTCCCACGACGCGAAGGTGCACCACGGATCGATGGTGACGATCAGGTCGCAGCACTCGAAGTCGCTGCAGCCTGGCGTCGGGTGCGCCGCCTCGCAGTCGCCCGCGGCCGGGCAGTTGATGCCTTCGCACTCCTCGAGCGCGATGTCGACGCATCCCTGGTCCCAGGTGATGTCGCAGCAAAGCGGGTTGATCTTGCACACGATCTCGCAGCACTGCGGCATCTCGCAGCCGGGAGTTTCGTGCACCTCGCGGCAGTCGCCGGGCGCCGGGCACTGGGCGGCCGCCGCGGCCGATGCACAGAGCATGGCGAAGCACGGCAGGAGCGCGGGGCGGTTCATCGCTTCGCCTCCTTCGCGGGCTCGATGGCGCGCGTCGGCTGCGGAGGCGCAGCCGGCCGCGGGGCAGGCGCGCGGCGCAGGCTGTTCAACCACACCGCGACATCGGCCGCCGTGTGCACGCCATCCTGGTCGAAGTCGTGCGCGGCGAGCGGCTCGCGCGGCTCGCGCGGCGGCGGCCCCTTCGGCTCGCCGTTCGCCGGGGACGCCTCGCGCGCCGCGAGTCCGCCGCAGCCGGACTGCTGCGGCGTCGTGTTGCGCCGGACGAACACCATGCGGCCCGGTCCGTCGATACCGACGATGTCGAGATCGCAGTCGCCGTCGACATCGACCGCGTCGAGGTGTCGGATCAACTGCCCGAACTGCGGCGCGAGATCGACCTCGAAGTCGAACGCCGCCGAGTTGATGCGCCGAAGCACCGAAAGCCCGCCGGGCAGCGCCTGGCCGGTCACCGCATCGAGGTCGCCGTCGGCATCGAAGTCGGCGCACACGATCGAGAACGCGTAGCCGAGGTCGGCGCCGGTACCCACCGCGCGCTCCGCGAATCCACCGGACCCGTCGTTAAGGAACCCGATCACCTTCTGCGGGCCACCGATGAGGAGACCGGGCAGCGCGGCGTCGAGATCGCCGTCGCCGTCGAGATCGACCACCTGCAGGCTCGCGATGCCCGGCCGCTCGGTGCCGATCATCGGCGCACGCGTCTCCACGGCGCGTACGAAGCGCCCGCCCTCGTTCCGCAGCATCGCCAGCCGCCCGCCGCCGAGTTCGTTCACCAGGAGATCGGGATCCTTGTCGCCATCGACATCGGCTGCGAGCACGACCCGCGGGAACGACAATCCGCCGAGGAAAGTGCCGAGCCGCACGCGGCCCGTGCGCTCGAACGAGGGCGCGCCCGCGACGACGCCGTTGTTCGTGAAGATGTCGACGCAGAGCCCCGCGTACTGCGCCACGGCGATGTCGGTGTCGCCGTCTCCGTCGAAGTCGCCGACGGCCACGCCCTGCGAATCGCGGCCGATGCCGAGCTCGACGCCGGCAAGCACCTCGGCGGGCGCGAACAGCTGGTCGCCGATCCCGCGGTGATAGACAAGCCGCGGTGCATCGCCGCGCCACGCGGTCACGAGGTCGTCGGTGCCGTCGCCGTTCAGGTCGCCGAACTCGAGCCAATCGGTGAACCCGTCGGTGTCGAGCGTCTGGAGCAGCGTGAAGGTCCCGCCAGCGCCGCCCTTCAGCGTGTAGAGCTTGTTGTCCGGATCACGGCCCGCGACCGCGAGTTCGACGAACCCGTCGCCGTCGAGGTCGCGCGCGCGGAACATCGTCGGGAAGAACTCGCCCGGCATCACGAAGGTCACGAGGCCGCTGAAGGTGAGCGGCGTCTCGTCGGCCGATACGCGGGCGTCGCACAGCAAGACCGCAGCGCACGCGGCCAGCGCGGCGCACGGAGTTCCAGCGAATCTGGTCGGCAGGAGAAGCATGTGGCTGTTGCCGACGATAGGCGACGACCTGCGCCGCCGACGACCCGCAATCAACCCCAGTTCGACAGCAGGATCGAAAGATCCGCGCCACCGATCATGCCGTCGCCGTCGATGTCGCCATCGCCCGAGGCGCCCCAGTTCGACAGCAGGATCGTGAGATCGCCGCCGCCGACCGAGCCGTCGCCATCGAGGTCGCCCGGGATCGTCTGCTCGATGCCGGCACCGACGATCGTGGCCGTGAGGTTCGTCGCCGTCGACACTTCGGTCACGGTGCCGCTGATGAGCAGGTTCGCGGTGCCGCCCGTGGGGAACACGGTCGGCAGCGCGAGCGGCTGGTCAGCGAACGCTCCATCGGTCACCGGCTGGGTCTGCGAATCGCTGCCCGAGATCGAGAAGCTGAACGCGATGCCTTCGGCGGTGAACTGCAGCGTGCCCGTGATCGGGAGGACGCCCGGGATGATCGACTTCTCCGCAACGGGAGCGCCGAGCACCTCCGCCGAAAGGACGAGATCGACCGGCACCGCCGCGACGAACGAGTAGCCGCCCGCCTTGAGCGGCGTCAGCACGCCGATCGTCGCCTTGCTGCTCTGGAACGCCTGCAGCTCGGAGATCGTGGCGTCGCCGATCGGCACGGGGATCGTCACGCCGCCCGGGAAGAGCGAGTTGGGCGAGAAGGTTCGGAAGGTCGTGTAGTTGATGTTCACGGTGGCGGGCAGCGTCGCGATGCTCGCGCCGAGGAGGTCGACCGAGAGTCCGGTGAACGAGATCTGCAGGCCTTCCTCGTCGATGTCCGCCACGAAGCTGCCGAGCGGGTTCGCGTTCAGCTCTCCGTCGAGGACGAACGACGCCGTGTACGGGATCGGGATGTTGCCGCTGCCGCCGAAGAGACCGGGGCGCGTCTGCGTGCCCGTCGGGTTGTTCACCGCGTCGTAGTTGCCGATCAGCGTGCCCGCGAACGGCGCCGTGATGGTGGTCGTCTGGACGACCGTGCTGCCCTTCGAGTCGACGGCGCAGTTGAACGACTGCGCGGAAGCAACCGCACAAACGAGGAGCGAGGTGGTCGCTGCGAAGGTCGATGCGAAAGACGACGCGCGGCCAGACATGCTGTTCTTCATCTTGGTCCTCTCTTGAAGTCGGTCGATCGGGGCACCGTCGATGTCGACGGTCGAGCCCGTTGCTTCCGTGGGGAAAGGTTACCGCCAAACGGCGCCGATCCAAAGCCGACCGCGCGGAATGGGCCCGTAGGAGGCGTTCCTGCACCCGGAACGCAGCCCTGCGCGTGCGCCCACGCGTTACTTCTCGGCGCCCGAGGCGGGCGCTGAAGCAGGGGCCGAGGCTCCCGGCGAGGCCCCCCCGAGCAGTTCATCGACCCGCTCCAGCCGGCGGCGGTGGATCTCGCGGTCGGGCTCGAGCGCCGTGAGCGCCTTGATGTGGACCCGCGCGGCGGGCAACTGCCCCGCTTCGACCGCGATGGCGGCCGCGAGCTCCCGCACCGACGCGTCGAAGGGGTTCATGCGCACCGCGCGCTCGGCCGCGGACATCGCGGCGGCGCGGTCGCCGGCGGCCCTGCGGTTCCGCGCGATCGCGAGCGCGTAGATGTTGTCCTTGTCGGCGCGCAGGTCGAGTTCGCGCAGATGCTTCATCGCCGCCTCGTCGCCGCCCGCGGCGAGATCGCCCGCCCCCGTCGCCAGGCTTGCCCACACGCGATGCGGGAACGGATCGACCGGACGCAGCGTGGCGTAGCGCTCGAGCAGCGTGCGCGTCTCGTCGGCCGCGTTTCCCGACTTCCCCTGCGCGCGACGCAGCAGCAGTTCGACGAGATCCGCGTGATCGGGGAAGCGCGCGAGGAACGCGCGCACCGTCGCGTCGTCGAGTTCGACCGGCGGCATCGGCGACGGCGGCCACTGCCTGCCGCGCAGCGCGAACCGCGTCGAACCCGGGCGGCCGATCGCGTCCGCCCACGCCTCCGCGACCGCGGCGAGCCGAGCCGACTGCGCTTCCGCCATCTTCGCTTCCGCGGCCTCGTCGCCCGACACGAGCTCGAGCGCGAGTGCGCGCAGCGACGGCTGCGGGTCAAGCCCCCACGCGCGGACCTCGCCCGCTGCCCACGCGAGGAATCCCGAGCGGGAATCCCCGAAGAAGTCCTCGCGCGACACGCCGAACGCGCGGCGCAGCGCCGTCTCTTCGCTGATGCCCTCGGCATACGAGTTGAGCAGCGAACGGATCGCATCCCACCCGTACCGCTTCTCCATGTACTCGACCATCCAGCGCCCCTGCGCGTAGGCCTGCGCGCGGTCGGTCGGCTGCTCGGGGCGGATGAAGGCCCAGTTGATCGCATCGAGATCGAACAGCCGTCCCTTGCGCCACGCGTCGGCGAGCATCAGGCTGTTCTCGAAGGTCCTCGGCGTGTCCTCGAGCGCGACCGCCACCGCTTCGGTCAGCCAGTGCGGGATGCGGTTCTTCGTCATCGAGAGCGTGACGGTGTGCGTGTACTCGTGGCGCAGCACCGCGAGCGGGTCGAAGAGCCCGAGGTGCTTGTCGCGCGCACCTTCCTTCGGGATCTCGATCGCGATGGTCGGGCCGGTGCAGACCGCGATCGTGTGGATGCGCGGAAGGCCCGTGATGCGCACGCCGAAGCTGCGGTGGTCGGGCATCACATCGATGAGCGTCTTCTGCGACGGCTCGTGGCGCAGGCGGCCGCAGACCTCGTCGTGCATCGGATCGAGGACGCCCGCGAGAAGCTCGGCGACGAGCGCGGCGTCGCCTTCGGGATGGCGGATGACGAAGTGCTTCGTCTCGATGCGGTTCCAGCCCGCGAGCTGCTCGGCGAGCTGCAGCGTGAACAGCGCGCGCTTGTCGTGCGGGTCGAGCGCGACGGCCATGCGCAGGTCCTCGATCGCGCGCGCCTCGCGGCCGTCCTGCATCGAGAGGAGCCCGAGTTCGGTGCGCGGCGCGACCCATGCGGGCTCGCGCGCGGCCGCGAGTTCGAGCGTCGCGCGGGCCTCCTCGTACTGCCGGTCGAAGACCAGCTGGCGCCCCGCGACCAAGAGCGCCTCGGCCGAGCCCGGCGCGCGCGCATCGCTCTCGGCGAGCGTCGCGCGCATCGCGTCGAAGTCGTAGCGCGCAGCCTCGGTGGCCGCCCGCATCGCAAGGCTCTCGCGCGGGCGGTCGTCGCGGGCGAGCACCGGCGCGAGCAGATCGCGCGCGCCCGCCGCGTCGTCCGACATGAGGCGCGCGCGCACATCGAGGAACGCCGCGTACGGATGCATCGGATCGATGCGCCGGAGCGCGGCCGCCGCGCGTGACGCGCCGACGAAGTCGAAGCCGCCGAGCGCGAGCTGGCCGAGCTCGTACCACGCATCGGCCGAGCGTGGCGCAAGTTCGAGCGTCTCCTGCAGCGCCTTCGCCGCCTCGCTGCGCGCGTTGCGCTCGGCGAGCAGCTGCGCCTCGCGCAGCCGGACGCGCGGATCAAGCCGGTCGATGGTGTCGCGGGCCCGGCCGAGCGCGCGCAGGAGCTCGGGATACTCGCCGGCGTTGGTCGCATCGAGCCTGATCGCCAGCGCACGCAGGTCGACCGCCGCGAGCACTCCCTCGACCGTCTTCGACCCGGCCAGCGCGTCGCGCACCTCGTCGGCGTTCACGATCGCAAGCGCCTGGTCGCGCCGACCGAGCCGAGCGAGGCTGTCGGCGCGCAGGGCGAGCAGCGGAAGCTCCGTCGTTCCCTCGGTCGCGCGAAGCACGGCCTCCGCATCGCCCATGCGGGCCAGGGCACGCACCCGCAGCACGGCGGGCACGGCCGCATCGGCGAGCGACGGGTCGAGATAGCGGGCCCGCTCGAGCGCCACGAGGGCGCGGCGCGCGGGCGACGAAAGATCGAGGTCGTCGTAGAGGCCGTGGCGAACGCGGAAGTCGCTCCGTTCGTCGGGCGTCAGGTAGGCGGCTGCGGCGGCCTCGAGCACGGCCGGCGAGGGTGCGATCGACTCAGGGATCGCGGAATCCTGCGCCGAGGCGCGTTCGGCAGACAGCACTGCGGCCGCCAACACGAACGGGACGATGGCGCGAATCCTTCGCACGACGAGAGCGTAGCAGCGCAGGCCAACCCGCGCGCGGAATCGCGCGCGTCTGCAGCAATCGCGCGCGGAATCGCGCGTGGTCGGCTACCGTCTTGCCGTCATGCTCGGATTCCCGACTTCAACCGTCCTGTTCTGCGCGCTCGTGCCCCTGCTCTCGGCGCTGCAGTCGACCCCGCCCGCCCCCGCGCCGGCGCCCGCGCCTGCGAACACGCCCGCCACACCCGCACAGCCCGCACCCGCCGAACGGCCCTCGCCGCAGGACGCCATGAAGGCGCGCGTCGACGCGTTCCTCGACGAGATCGAGCGCGCGGGCGCCACCATCTCGACCATGAGCGGCAAGGTCGCGATCGAGACGAACGACCTGTTCAAGGAGACGAGCGAGTTCCGTTCGGGCAGGCTCGTGATCGACGGCGTCGGCGAGAAGCGCCGCATCGCGCTGCTGCTCGACGAATCGATCGTCGACGGGCATGTGTCGAAGTCGGTCGACCACTACATCTTCGGCGACGGCTGGTACTGCCGGCTCGACCACAAGAACAAGTCGTTCACCAAGCGCAGGATCGCCTCCGACGGCAAGGACCCGCTCAACTCGATCGGCGGGCAGGTGCCGATCCCGGTCGGACAGAAGAAGGCCGATGTGCTCGCGCGCTTCGAGGTCACCGAGATCCAGCCGCCGATCGACATCCCGATCCTCGGCAGCATGCAGAATGTCGCGGGGCTCAGGCTCGTGCCGAAGCCCGGCACCTCGATGGCCGAGGACACCGCAGCCCTCGAGCTCTTCTACGACCGAGTGACCATCGCGCCCGTCGGCGTCGTCGTGCACGCGAAGGTCGCGAACCCGAAGTACGCGCGCTGGACCGCGGCGCGCGTCACGGAGCCGATCGTGAACGGCGAGGTGAAGGAGTCCGACCGCGCGCTGCTCGTGGTGCCCGAACAGGCGCCCGAAGGCTGGGCGACGGTCGACGAGACGCGGTGATTCGACGGCTTTGGTCCTGCTTTCGGCTTGGTTTTTCTCACGGAGGCACGGAGAAGAGAGCTTGGTCGTATCGCACACACAGCGACGGTTCTGACGAGCAGGGCGAAGAAGTGGAAGACGGGAGGAGAGCCTCTTCGCCGACTCATTCACTCGCCCGCGCACGACGCGCAACAACTCGAAGACTTGGTCTCCGTGCCTCTGTGCCTCTGTGAGAAAATCCCCTCAGCTCAAGCCAACGCCACTTGCTCGACGATCTCGAGGCCGAAGCCGTGCAGGCCGGGCATCGCCTTGCGCGGATGATTCGTCAGCACGCGCAGGCGTGAGAGACCAAGATCGCGCAGGATCTGGCCGCCGACGCCGAACTCGCGGCTGTCCATCGGCTGCGCGCGCGTGCCGACGCCTTCGGTGCGCGTCAGGTCGGGCGTGTTCACATCGTCGGTTGGACGGCGGATCTGCTGGAGCCGTGCGAAGAAGTCCTCGCCTGAACCTTCGGGCCGCAGGTACACGATCGCGCCGCGGCCCTCGCGGCGGATCGCGCGCATCGCGGCGCGCAGGTCGTCGCCCGACGACGCGCGGCCTGCTGCGTGCGCCACGCCGAAGATGTCGCCGAGGAGGTCGCGCCGATGCATGCGCACGAGCACGGGATCGTCGATCTCGGGCACCACGCCATTCGCATCGGGAATGCCGACGCCGCCATGCGACAGCACGAGATGCGGCACGGGGTCGACCGCGCTCTCGAACGCAAGCAGCGTGAATTCGCCTTCGGGCGTCTCGATGCGCGCGCCCGACAAGGGCTCCACGCGCTTGACGAGCGTCTCGCGCGCGAGGCGGAACTCGATGATCTGCTCGACCGAGCACATCTTCACGCCATGCTGCGCGCAGATCTTCTCAAGGTCCGGCACGCGCGCCATCTCGCCGCTCTCGAGCACGATCTCGATGATCGCGGCCGCAGGGCGCATGCCGGCGAGGCGGCAGAGGTCGACCGAGCCCTCGGTCTGGCCCGTGCGCACGAGCACGCCGCCCGGACGCGCGCGCAGCGGATTGATGTGCCCGGGCCGCACGAAGTCGTCGACCGTCGAATGCGGATCGGCGAGCAGCTGGATCGACTTCGCTCGGTCGCGCGCGCTGATGCCCGTGCCGACGCCGTGCTTCGGATGGCCGTCGACCGTGACCGTGAACGCGGTCCCGCGCACGCTCGTGTTGACGCCCGTCTGCGGCCCGAGGTCGAGCCGCTCGCAATCCTCGGGCGTCATGGCGACGCATAGGTACCCCGCGCCCACGCGCGTGAGGAAGTTGATCATCTCGACGGTCATCTTCTCGGCCGCGACGACGAAATCGCCCTCGTTCTCGCGGCTTTCGTCGTCGACGAGCACGACCGCCTTGCCGGCGCGGAGGTCCTCGAGGATCTCGGGAATCGATGCAAACGCCATCACGCACCTCCCACGATCGCCGCATGCCGCGACCAGAGCGTCTCCATCAGCGCACGGTGGCCTGCGGCGATCTTCTCGTCGTCGAGGCGGCGCGCCACGACCTCGAGCAGCTCGACGAGCCAGTGGTAGTCGTCCGCGGAGATGAACTCGCGGCCGACGCGCGGCTTCTTGTTGCCGGCAAGCACCGCGTCGATCTCCTCCATGTTGTGGTAGTTGCCGAGCGGCAGGCACACGCAGGTCGACGCGATGCCGTAGGCCGCGAACGCGGTCGCCTCGCACGCGCCGCCCGGCATCAGCTTGCGCTGGTACTTGAACGCGGAGTTGTCCTTCGCGTGCGCGGCGGCGATGTCGCCGACGCGGTTCGTGAGCTCGGGCGTGAACACGCTGAGCCGGTCGCCCACGCGCACGATCGGGCCCGCGCCGATCGGCGAATCATGCGGGAAACTGCGGGAATTCTCGAGGCAGACGAGCCGCGCGCCCTTCGGCACCGAGCCCTCGCGCGCGGCGCCGATCGCGCCGATGAAGCCGATCTCCTCGCTGCGCGTGAAGAGGAGCGCGACATGCGCAAGCGACGCGTCGCGCGAGATTCCGTCGAACGCGGCCAGCGCCGCAGCGACCGCGGCAAGGTCGTCGCAGGCGTGCGTGTGGACGAGGCCCTTCTTGATCTCCGCCTTCGGGAACTTCCAGCGCGCGATCGCCCCGGCGGCGATCGACTTCGCGGCCGACGCCTTCATCAGCTTCGCCACCACCGTCTTGAACGGCTTCGTCACAGGATCGGTCTTCGCGTCGAGCGAGACGATCTTCGCGTCGAAGCCCTTCTTCGTCTGGCGGTCAAAGACCTCGAGCATCGCGCCCTTGAAGTACGGGTCGTAGACGCCGCCGCGGAACTCGAGGTCGAGCTCGACGGCCGTCTTCTCGCCCTTGCCCTTCGCGCGCACCGCCGTCACCACGAACGCCGGGTGGTCGAGGTGCGCGGTGATCATCACGGGCTTCACGCCCTTCGCGCACGCGGCCAGGAACCCGTGCTGCGCGATGGTGAGGTTGCCGTAGCGGTCGCGCGCGAGCACCACGCGCTTCGCGCGCGCGGCCACCCAGCGCTCGATCGCGGCGATCACGCGGTCCTCGCGGCCGGCTGCGGTCGGGAGCGAGGTCACCTCGAGGAGGAGCTTCTCCCGTGACTTGCGGTTCGAGTCGGTTCGTGCTGGCTTCTTTTTCGCGGCCATCGTGGGGTTCCTGCGGGGGACGGATCGTAGTCGCTCGCCGCACGGGTCGCGCAGGCTCCGATACCATCCGCACCCCATGGCTGACGCGCCATCGCCCTCCCTTCGCCCCGCCTGCGACCCCGCCACCGAGCTCGACGCGCGCTTCCGCGCCGCGATCCGCGCCGCCACGGGCGCCGACGCCGATCCCGCGATCCGCGCGAGCGGCAACCCGAAGTTCGGCGACTACCAGATGAACGCCGCGATGGCGCTTGCGAAGGAACTCGGCAAGAACCCGCGCGAGGTCGCAGACGCCGTGCTCAAGGCGGCGGACCTCGCGGGCGTCGCGACGAAGTGCGAGGTCGCGGGCCCCGGGTTCATCAATGTCACGCTCGAGCGCGCGTTCGTCGAGAACCGGCTCGGCGCGCTCGCGGCGTCGGCCTCGTTTGGCATCCCCGCGCCAACCGATCCGCACGCGGTCGTCATCGATCTCTGCGGCGTGAATGTCGCGAAGCAGATGCATGTCGGCCACCTGCGCGCGACGATCATCGGCGACTCGCTCGCACGCGTGTTCGAGCGCCTCGGCCGCAAGGTGTGGCGCGAGAACCACCTCGGCGACTGGGGCCTTCCGATCGCGATGACGCTCGCGAAGCTCGTTCGCGAGAAGCGCGACTTCGCGCGTCTGACGCTCGACGACCTCAACGCCGCCTACCGCGGCGCGCAGAAGGAGACCGCGACCGACGACCTCGACGCCGCGCGCGAGTTCCGCTGCGGTCCGCATCGCCTCGCCGAGCTCGAGCTCCAGTACGAACCCGCCCGCGCGGCGATGGAGGACGCGAAGAAGACGCTGATTCGCCTGCAATCGGGCGACGCCGAGATCGTGCGCCTCTGGGAGCGCCTCATCGAAGTCACGATGGAGCAGGTCTACGAGGCCGCGCGCACGCTGAACGCGAAGCTCGGCCCCGAGAACAACCGCGGCGAGAGCTTCTTCCGCGACCGGCTCGCAGGCGTGATCGACGCGTTCAAGTCGTCGGGCCTCGCGAAGAGCGACAAGGGCGCGATGATCGTGCCGTTCGCAGACCGCGAGCGTCCGCTCCTCATCCAGAAGTCGGACGGCGGATTCCTCTACGCGACCACCGACCTCGCGGCCGTGCGCTTCCGAACATTCGAACTCGACGGCGACCTCGTCGTCTATGTCGTCGACGCGCGCCAGCGCGACCACTTCCGCGATGTCTTCGACGCCGCGCGCCTGATCGGCTGGAACAAGACGAAGGACGGCACCGAGTCGACGCTCGTCCACCTCGGCTTCGGCGCCGTGCTCGGCGCCGACAAGAAGCCGCTCAAGACGCGCTCCGGCGAGAACTTCACGCTGAAGGACCTGCTCGACGAGGCGTGCGAGCGCGGCGCGACGGAAGTCATGCGCCGCGCCGCCGACCCGAACGCGCCGACGCACGGCCTCGCCGAGAGCGAACTGCGCGCGATCGGCGCAGCGGTCGGCATCGCGGCGGTGAAGTACGCCGATCTCTCGGGCGATCTCACCAAGGACTATGTCTTCGACCTCGACCGCATGATCGCGTTCGAAGGCGACACGGGCCCGTACCTCCAGTACGCGCACGCGCGCATCGCGTCGATCCTGTCGAAGTCCGGCGAATCGGCCGACGCGATTCTCCGCGCATCGCTTGCCGTCGCAGAGCCCGCCGAGCGCGCGCTCGCGCTCCACATCCTGCGCTATCCGCAGATGGTGCTCGATGTCGGCCGCTCGCTCGAGACGAACCGCGTCGGGCTCTATCTCCGCACGCTCGCGGAGCTCTTCAACGGGTTCTACCAGTCGTGCCCCGTGCTCAAGGCCGAGGATCCCGCCGTGCGCCTCGCGCGCCTGCGCCTCTGCGCCGTCACGCGCGCGGTGCTCGCCGACGGCCTCTCGCTCTACGGCATCGTCGCGCCCGAGCGGATGTAGCGCTCATACGGCCGTCGCACCGGCATCGGCCGCGGGCGCGCGGATGCCGCTTCGGTTCACCATCTCGTGCATCACCGCCAGCATCGCGAAGAAGAGCGGCAGCCCGATGAGCAGGTAGCCGACGCCGAGCAGAAGGATCGTGAGCGACGCGAGAACGCCGACGACGAGAAACACGCCGAGCATCGGCCAGCCGAGGCCCTTCGATGCCCGCCAGCAGTAGGAGATCGCGTTTCCGACGCCCCTCGAGCCGATCACGGGGTCGATCGCCACGAGCGGCACGAAGACGACGCGCATCAGGATCAGCGCGAAGAGGACGAGCAGCACGACGAACAGCGCGCCCATGCCGCAGCAGCCGATGAACGGCGCCAGCGCGAATCCTGCGCCGGCGGTGCCGACCACGAAGATCAGCGTGAACATCGTGATGACGAAGAACGGGATGTACGCCATCATGAAGCAGCCGATGTAGACGCCGATCACGAACAGGATGCCGACCAAGACGCGCCCGTAGTTCCTGAAACCGATCAGCGTGTCTTCGAGACGCATCTGTCCGCGCAGGGCCTGCGACGCCGCATAGACGCAGCCGAAGAGGAACGGAAGACCGAGGAAGACCTGGAGCAGGATCGAGCCGGCCATGAGGAGAAGGTTGAGGGCGGAAGGCTCCTGCCGCTGCGCGAACGCGTCGATCGTTGCGCCGACGATCTGCGGAATCGAGAGAGCCAGCCAGACGCCGAAGCTGACGAGGCCGATCGCAAGCAGCGGCTTCCAATGCGTCTTGAACGCGTCGAAGGTCGCGGTCAGCCCGGAGCCGAAGGAGAACCGATTGGCGAAGACCGGAGTCGGGTACGGGATGGCCGTGAAGTCGGGCGATCGCGGCGGCGCGCTTCGGAACAGTCCCGCAAACACTGGCTCCGTTCCCGCCTCGCCCCAGTTGGTGCCACCCGCGCGCGCGATGCGCGTCGACGCCGTCACCCGCCCGCTTGCCACCATCTCGCGGAGCTGTGCGTCGGTGTACGGCCCCAACGGCTGCGCCGGAGAGGCTGTCTCGTCGAGGAGATACCAGGCGTCCATCGATCCTCCTTCGCGCTCGGGCTTGGGCACACTACTTCCCCGCCAAAGCCGCCGCAAACATATCTTGCGCGCATGCCGACGACGAGCCCGATCTATCCGTCCGTCAAGATCTACGACCACCCGCTGATCCAGCACAAGCTGACGATCCTGCGCGACCGTCGTACCGGACACGAGCAGTTCCGCGTGCTCCTCAACCAGATCGCGGGGCTGATGGCGTACGAAGTGAGCCGGAATCTGCCCGTGCGGCCGCTTGAGGTCGAGACTCCCGTCGCGCGCACGACCGGCAGCGAACTCGCGTCGCCGACGACGATCGTGCCGATCCTGCGCGCAGGCCTCGCGATGATGGACGGTCTGCTCGCGCTCTTCCCGGAGGCGCGCGTGGGTCACATCGGGATCTACCGCGACGAGAAGACCGCGCAGCCCGTGACCTACTACGCGAAGCTTCCGCCCGACATCGCCGAGGGCCCCGCGATCATCGTCGACCCGATGCTCGCGACCGGCGGCAGCGCCGCGCATGCCGTCGACATCCTGAAGGAGCGCGGCGTGCGCGACATCCGCCTCGTCTGCCTCGTGGCGGCGCCCGAGGGAATCGAGGCGCTCATGCGCGCTCATCCGGGTACGCCGATCCATGTGGCCTCGATCGACGAGAAGCTCAACGAGCGCTTCTACATCGTCCCGGGCCTCGGCGACGCCGGCGACCGCATCTTCGGGACGATGTGAGGCAGTCGCCGCTGCGGCGGCTCCCTCTGGCGTGCGTGGCGGGTGCGTCAGCCGCGCTTCGCGGGCACCCACGGCACATCGCCGACGCCCGCGTCGTGGTTCGCGCGGCGCGCCATCGCGAACAGCAGGTCGCTCATGCGGTTCACATAGCGGAGCGGGCCCGTGCCGACCGGCTCGAGCTGCGCAAGCGACACCATGAGGCGTTCCGCGCGGCGGCAGACCGTGCGCGCGACATGCAGCCGCGCGGCGAGTTCCGATCCCGACGGCATCACGAAGGTCTTGAGCGGCGGGTTCTTCCCGTCGATCTCGTCGATCCAGCCCTCGACCTCGGCCACATGCGATTCCTCGATGCGGACGATCTTCGAGCTGTTGTTCGCACCCTCCGGCGTGGCGAGATCGGCGCCGATGTCGAAGAGCCGCGACTGCGCCTCTGCGAAGATCTCGAGAAGGCGCGCCTCGAACGGGTTCGACCGGCGGCACGCGGCCATCGCGAGGCCGATGAAGGCGTTCAGCTCGTCGACCGTGCCGTACGCGTCGATGCGGGGATGGTCCTTCGAGACGCGTGTCCCCGAGAAGAGACCGGTGGTGCCGTCATCGCCAGTGCGTGTGTAGAGCTTCATGGGGTCGGAACCTGGCCTTTCGCAGAACGCGCGCTTCGCCCGCCGCGCGTCGGCGGATGCGAACCACGGCGACTTATACTCCCACTCCATGCCCCGTGCGCCCGCGCGACTCCTTCGCCTTGCGGCCCTGGTCCCCCTCGTGGCCTGCGGCGGGTGCGTCTACACCTCCGGACGAACCGTGCGCGAGGTCGGCCCGCAGATCTCCGAGCAGGCCCTCGGCGCGCTCGAGCCGGGGCGTACGGGCGTCGACTGGCTGACGGCGACCTTCGGCGAGCCGACGAGCGCCGTCTGCCTCGATGACGGAACCGAGATCTACCGCTACGACAGCGATGTGCGGACGACCGAGGGGTCGTACATGTTCATGGTCTTCGCGTCGTCGTCGAACCGCATCGAGCGCACTTCGTGGTGGTTCGAGATCCGCGACGGCGTCATCCTTCGGTGCTGGGGCGAGCGGTGCGAGCCGATCACGGTGAACTCGTTCAGGCCGCCCCCCGAGCCGAGGCGTCCCGATCACATCGCAGAGGATGCCGTGCGCCGCGCGCCGCCGATCGAGATCGACCCTGAGACGGGCGATGCGCTTCCGCCCAAGCCCGCCGCCACGCCTTCGTGAACCGTCACTCCGGAATCGCGACGAAGCTCGGCTCGACCGTACGCGCGCCGTCGCGGTCGCGCACGCTGGTGCGGTAGCCGGGCCGCAGCGCGGCGGCGGCGAATGTGCCGTCGCGCGACATCGCGAGGAACGCGGCCTGATGATGCGGCTCGAGCGCGTAGCTCTTCGCGAGTCGCATCGCGGCCTCGCGCACGGCGTCCTCGACGCCCGCTCCGCGGCGCATCGCCTCGACCACGAGGAACGCGCCGCACACGCCCATGATGAGTTCGCCCGTTCCCGTCGCCGTCGCGCCGCCGACCTCGGGGTCGACATA
>Ga0209985_10000860_pt1 | contig 31943 bp, 25 predicted proteins | sample NOAtaG_FD_187305 | JGI IMG/M metagenome (GOLD analysis project Ga0209985, IMG submission 187305) | Freshwater lake microbial communities from Lake Erie, under a cyanobacterial bloom - NOAA_Erie_Diel6S_1000h metaG (SPAdes) (version 2) | ecosystem: Environmental > Aquatic > Freshwater > Lake ...
CGGTGCAATCTGTGAAGCCCCCCTCTTGTAATGGGTTCAGCGACGGCGCAATCGTGGTGAACATTACCAATGGCCTGGGGCCTTTTGAATACGACTGGGCCGATGGCAAGGGGTTTCAGGGAGCAAATTCCCTGAATCAAGTGAAAGCGGGCAGGTACCGGGTAGAAGTTCGGGATGCCAACCGCTGCAAAGGGGTATTCGATTTCAGGGTAGAGGACTTTCCCCGGTTGGGGGTTGAAATAAACCGCAGCGATATTAGTTGCTTTGGCGGAAAAGACGGTCAGGCTGAAATCGTGGGTAAGGGGGGCGTAGGCAACTATTCCTACAGGTGGGAGGATGGCTCTGCAATCCCCCAGCGCGGTGCGTTAGGGATGGGCACTTATCGCTTTTCCGTTAAGGACGGGAATAACTGCGTTGCCGACAGCTTCCTCGTGATCAACCAACCGCCGGAGCTGTTTATCCTTGATGCACAGGTAACCCCTCTGGTTTGTTTTGGGGACAACTCCGGTAAAATCGTATTTCTCGGTGCAGGGGGTACACCACCTTTCACATACAGCATAGGAGGGGTGAGTTTTAAAGGAGGCAATATCTTTACCGGATTATCTGCCGGGCCGTATGTCGCAACGGTAAAAGATGCGCGGGGATGTACGGCGGCGCAGATACTTACCGTTCCCCAGCCCGATCTCCTTCAGGTGGATGCCGGGCCGGATCAGCTTGTTGATCTGGGTAAGGAAGCCGTTTTGCGTGCCGTACCAAGTAGCTTCCCCGTGTCGTACCAATGGGCGCCCGCAGATTTGCTGAACTGTAGCTCCTGCGCCACGCCGCGCTCCATCCCATTGAAAAATACCGTTTTTTCAGTTACAGTCACCGATCCACAGGGGTGTATTGCGGTGGACGAAGTCTCCGTAATCGTTGTCAAAAACCGCTCTTTGTTCATTCCCAACGTTTTCTCCCCGGATTCTGATGGGGCCAACGATTATTTTACAATTTATGGGGGTGCCGCCGCACGGAATATCAAAATACTGCGCATTTTTGACCGTTGGGGAGAATTGCTCTTCGAAGCTGCCGATATCCCGCCAGGATCCGAACCACTCGGTTGGGATGGTACCTTCAGAGGCAAAGTTTTACCCTCGGCTGTCTATACCTATTATGCGGAAGTAGAGTTCATTGACGGGGAAATCCTGCTTGTAAAAGGGGATATTACCTTGATGCGCTAAGTAACGACCAATGGCAGCACAGGATTTGCTGTCGTCGGCCCTGGTATATTTTTATCCAATCGCAAACGAATGCGTCAAATAAAACAACAACGGCTTTCAGGATTGAGCTATGCCGCCTTAATATTGCTGGTAATCCTGGCATCGGATTGTAGAAGGGAAACACCTCCGCCCGACGAAAGTATAGGCGATATTGATCCGGATGCGGAACGCGTCGGAAACGTGGAAATCTTGTACAGCGACTCCGCAATCGTCCGGGTACGTATAAAAGGCCCGTTAATGCTGCGCTATTCAGGATACGACAACCCCCGGCAGGAATTCCCGAAAGGCATAGCCGTGGAATTCTTCGATGCCAACGGCCAGGTAACCAGCGTCCTTACTGCAGCCTATGCCGTCCGTTACGAATCCAGGGGATTGACCATCCTGCGGCGAGAGGTTTTTTGGAAAAGTAAAGACGAGCAAACCCTCGATACCCCCGAGTTGACCTGGGACGAACGGCAGCAACTCGTCTATACCAATAAATTCGCCGTTGTGACTACTGCCTCAGACACTGTTTACAGCCATGGTTTCGAAGCTACCCAAAGCTTTAAAAATATTAAACTCAACGGGATTGATGGTACGATGCTGGTGGAAGAAAAAACGCCCTCCGGGAAACCCTCGGAAAATTGATGCCACCAGAGGCTTTTTTTCCATCACCGCCGACCCGTCACAGTAAACCTATTCTACCAAATGTTCGCTGATATCTTCTTCATGTGCTTCGTTCAACTGGGTGATATTTGAGAAAGCGGCATAATCCGCACAGTAGAAAAAAGGAAGGGTGAAAAGTATCCCGACCAACAGCAGAAGGATCCCACTTGCCACAATGAGGCCGGCAATGATGTAGAAAAGTAAAAACATGAAAAACCGCCTGGTAATAATTTTTCGACTGGCTTCTAAAGCCGCTAAGGGCTTCATATCATAAAAAAGGATAAAAAACGTGGACCATCTCCAGGACATAGATAAATAGATCAGGGGCAAAAGCAGAAAAAGCATCCAAGGAACAGCATTAAAGGAAGAGTCGGTATCGAACATCACTTCTGCAGGGCTGGTCGTGAAAATTTCTATTATGCTGCTAAAGTCACTGAAACCGATAATCAAAATCGGTATGAGCAGGGCGAAGATTGCCACCGACTGGATAAGGGCGAGCAGAATCAATGGCCCCAAAAAGTCAAATCCTTTGAAAAAGACGCCAAATTCCGGGTTTTCATTCTTTTCCAGACGGTGGGCTACCAGCAAATAGCCTGCGGAAAGCGGTATGGTAATAAAAAAGGAACCCAGGGTACCGAAGAAAGGGATCAGGTTCAGGCTGAACTGAATGGTGAAAAATAATAGGGTGAACCCTGCAAATGACCAGAACCCCCGTTTGTAAATTTCCCAGCCATCGGAAAGATATTGTCCCAGGTGGAATTCATAGCCGGATTGCAAAAGGGTTTCGATATTATTTCCTGAAGTTTTCATAGGTGATTAGGTTTTATGCGATAATTATATGAGTCCCCTCGATTTTAGCTCGAGATATTTGTTAATGGTGTTAACGGAAAGCTCCTCCGGCTTAGTATAAATAGTTTGAATACCATACTGATGCAGCTTCTGTACGACCTGCTTTTTCTCCATCAGGTATTTCTGGGCTGCACTTTGAACGTAGATATCTTCCAGGGTTTGGGCTTCGTCCTCTACCAGGCCGGCAATTTCTGAATTTTCGAATACGATGGTCACGAGTAAATGGGAGCTGTTGATTCTTCTGAGTACGGGCAGGGCCCGTTCCAGGGCATAGGCACTTTCAAAGTTGGTAAATAAAAGGATCAGGCTTCTCCCAGTAATCAGTTTGCGGGCAGCGAAGTATAGCAGCTCGTAGTTGGCTTCGGTAGGTCTTTCGGCTTCTTTATAAAGCTGGTTTAAGAGGAGCTTGAGCTGTAAGGGCTTTGAATCCGCTTTGACGGCACTGCCCAGTACGTCGGAAAAGGTAATAAGGCCTGCTTTGTCATATTTTTTAAGGGCGATGTTTGAAATAGCCAGGGTGGCGTTAATGGCATATTCCATGAGGGAAAGTCCATTGAACGGCATATACATGGCGCGGCTTTTATCAATCATGCAGTAGAGTTGCTGGGCACGTTCGTCCTCGTACTTGTTGACCATGAGGTCGGCTTTTCGGCTGCTGGCTTTCCAGTTGAGGCTGCGGTAATCATCGCCCGGCACATAGCTTTTAATCTGTTCAAATTCATACCCGTGGCCGATACGCCGTATTTTTTTGATGCCGGAGTGGGTGGAAATACGGTTTAGTGCCTTGAGTTCCATTTTTTTCATCTGCAATACGGACGGCAATACCCGGACTTCGCAAGGGCCGGTATGGGCACGCAACCGCCGTTGCAGCAGGCCGAGGCGGGTAGAGAGGAAGAGTAGGGAACCGCCAAAAACGTATTTTCCCCTGCTGGTGGGTCTGAAAGTATAGGCGACATGAACTTTTTCCCCCGGTGGCAGGACGACCTTTTTTTCGAAATTCCTTTCCTGTAATTGGATGGGCAGCTCTTCGATAAGGCTACAGTAAAAGGTGGAGCTGCTGCGATTGAGCAACTCGAGCGCCACGGGGTTCTCATCGCCGATACCAGGGGTGCCGGGCAGCTTGCGCTTACAATCAACGGGCAGGCCGTGGGCAAAAAGCCGCCAGGCATCACGTGCAGTAACGAAAAGGAAAGCCAGCCCTGTGCCTATGGCGAACGGAAAGGACCATGGCAAGGCGAAACCCAGTACGAAACAGAGGGATAGGCCCCCACAGCACCAGAAGAAGCGGTCGGTCAGGAACAGGTCGCGCATAATTAAAAAAGGTTTCCCTGCCGGGCAAAGCTGGCAGGATTTTCAAGTTCCAATAATGCGCGCTTCAGGTCCAAGCCGTAAAAATACCCTTGTAAATCCCCGGTGCCGGCAATGCACCGATGGCAAGGTACAATTATTGCGATAGGATTGCGGGCATTGGCCTGGCCAACAGCCCGGACAGCTCTGGGATTGCCCAGTGCAGTGGCAATGGCAAGGTAGCTGGTGGTGTGGCCATAAGGGATTTTGAGCAAAGCATTCCAGACGGCAAGGTGGAAAGGAGGAGCGGTCCCAAAATCGAGTTTAAGGTCGAATGCCCTGATTTGACCTTGAAAATAACCTGACAACTGCCTTGCCCCATCTTTAAGTACATCGGGAACAGAGCCTGGCAGACAAGGGGGGACAGATACTTTACGTACCCTGGAAATACCCGATGTACTGCCCTGGATTTCCCAGCAGCCAAAGGGGGAATCTAGATAAGTGGTGAACAGGGGCATACTGGTTGCGTCGTGCTTTTGAGTGCTAACGTTCAAAAATACTAAAAAAACGGACTTTCGGCAAGGTACCGCTCAAAAAACGTCAATCCGTCTTTCAGACTTTTGCGCCCCTGCCGGCTCAGTTTTTCCCCTAAACCCCAGGAAGTACCTTTTAGCAGCAATAACCAGGCCTGAGGTCTTGCACCGTATAAGTCGAGGCATAAATGGAGGATACCCTGTGGAGTGACGGCGTGGGTCGTGAACGATGCATCCGGTATGGGTAGGCAGGGGCGGAAATCAAGGGTGCTTTCTGCATCGGATTTCCAGGCATCAACAAACAGGATATAGGGACAATGGGCGCAAAGCTCTGCATCTTCTACCTGGAGTTGATAGCGCAGCAGGATGTCCCCCGGGAAAATATTTTTGCTTTCCAGGGATGCGGCGAAAGCCCAGCCGAGGCCATCATCTCCCCGGGCATTATTTCCGATGGCAAAAAGCAATACTTTTTTCTCGTGCTTAAGCTCCATTTGTGGCTTAATCCCTGGTTTTTTCGTGAAGTAGTGTGCCACCGGCATCAAAGAGCTGGACCTGCAGGGGCATCTGGCCAATGGCATGCGTTGCGCAGCTCAGGCACGGATCAAAAGCGCGAATAGCCACTTCGATACCGTTGAGCATACCCTCGGTAATTTCGGGTTGGCAATCTATGGTATGGCGGGCGACTTCCCGCACTGCCTTGTTCATCGCCTCGTTATTGTGGGTAGTAGAGACGATGAGGTTGCACCGGGTGATTTTCCCCTTGTCGTTGGCCTCGTAATGATGGATGAGCGTACCGCGGGGCGCTTCGACGACGCCGATGCCTTCAGACCTGCGTTCGCCGCTCACCACAATATCAGGGCTAAGGAGGCGGTCGTCGTGCAAAATATTTTTGATTACTTCTGCACAATGCAGGAGTTCGATGATACGGGCGTAGTGGTAGTACATAGTGTGGTGATTGGGATGCCCGTCGGTAATGGCTTTGAAGGTTTGGCGTGCTTTTTCGGCGAGTGGGGTGGGGATAAAAGTACACACATTCACCCTGGATAAAGGACCGACCCTGTTCCACCCTTTTTCCCTGCCCAGATGAGTGAGGTAGGGAAACTTAAGGTAGGTCCAACGCTCTACGCCTTCTGAAAAATACCTGCGGTAGTGGTCGTCGGGTACATCCTTTAGCGTTAGGTTGCCGTATTCGTCAATTGCCCTGAGGCGGCCATGATAAAGTTCCATTCCGCCGTCGTTATTGACTGTGCCCAGGTGCCCTGAGGGATAGCTGGCAAAAGTATCGAGCCACGGACGATGGGTTTCGTGGTATTTTTTGATAAGGTCCAGCGTCTGGAGCGACCATTCGATCATGGTGTCTATATGGGGGATATCCTGGCCATCGAGGAAAAAATCGCGGTCTTGCGGGGTAAATACTTTATATACCCCGCCGGGCACCGCTGCGACGCCATGGATGCGTTTTCCCGCAATGGTACGGATGATTTCCTGTCCGAATTTGCGCATGAGGATACCTTTGCGGGCGAGTTCCTTATCGTGATTTGCCAGGGAAACCACATTCCGTTGCGCTGCGGGGGCATCCGTGCCAAAAAGCAGGTCGGGGGCAGCGAGATAGAAAAAATGCAGGGCGTGTGACTGAAAAATTTGTCCGTAGTGCAGCAGACGGCGTTGAAGGTCGGCTGCCGGGGTGAGGTTTTCGGGCTCGAGACCCTCCAGGCGGTCAACGGCTTTGGCGGCAGCCAGGTGGTGGCTCACAGGGCAGATACCACACAGGCGTTGCACAAGTGCGGGGACCTCCCAATAGGGATGGCCTTGTATGAAACGCTCAAAGCCCCTGAATTCAACGATGTGGAACCGTGCCTGTCCCAGCTTGCCGTCTTCGTCCAGGTGCAGGGTTACCCTGCCGTGCCCTTCGACCCGCGTAATAGGGTCAATGATAATTTTTCTGCCTGTATTGCCCATGTTGGTATTTTAAAATTGTCCTGGGGGAGTCAATGGTTAGTCGTATTTGAATTCTGAGTGGATAACCGAATAATCGCTGCCAAACAAGATGTTTTTAAGTACCTTCCAGATATGGCTCGCATCGGGGGGGCAACCGGGGATATAGTAGTCTATTTCTACGACTTCATTGCATCCATAGACCCGGTCGAGCAATTCAGGAAGGTCTTCATCGTGAGGAATGACTTTCCCGTCTGCAACATCGGAAGTTGCATGGCCGTATGCCTCGTCAAGGCATTCTTCGAGGGGGAGGAAATTGCGCATGGCGGGCAGGCCTCCCCATATTGCACATTCCCCTATGGCAACGAGGATATCACAATTGGCGCGGAATTCGCGGAGTACTTCCACATTTTCATTATTGCAGCAGCCTCCTTCTATGATACCGACATCGCAGCGCCTGTCGAATTTTTTAAAATCGGTCAGCGGTGATTTGCTGATTTCGACCAGTTCGATAACATCTAAAAGGCCTTCGTCAATATCCAGCAAGGACATGTGGCAGCCAAAACAACCTGCGAGGGAAGTTGTGGCGATCACTTTTTTATGGCCGCCTGGGATTGGGGGCTTGGCCACGGGTTCCTGCTGTATGATCGCTTCGGCATCCTGGAGGTCGTACTTTCGTTCTCCCCTGGGCCTTGGCTGGCTTTTCCCCCGCACGAGGATAGCCCCTACCGGACAGATGTGCATGGCCTGGATGGCTTCCGCATCGGTAAGCCTCGCTTCTTTTTCGTAATCTACCTGTACACTGGTATGTACCCCTCTTTCCTGATAGCCAAAGACGGGGTATTTCCCTTCGGCCTTTACTTCTTCTACACAGCGGCGGCAAAGGATACATCGGTTATGGTCAACGATAATCCTTTTTGGACGGTAATCTATCCGTTTATCGAGGAAGAGGTGCGGAAACCGTGAGGCACTTACGCCCAGTTGGTATCCGAGGCCCTGGAGGTCGCAGTCGCCGCTTTTTTCGCAGGCAGGGCAAAAATGGTTGCCTTCCGCAAACATCATTTCGACCATCGCTTTGCGCGCATCGTCGAGGGCGGGATCATTTACCGTGATGTTCATCCCTTCTTTGACTTTCATCGTACAGGCGGCGGTATATTTACCATCGCCGGATACCATGCACACCCGGCATGTTCCAAGAGGTGGGTCAATATGTTCAAAATAGCAGAGCGAAGGAATTTTGATACCATTGGCTTCGGCAGCCTTTACAAGGTTTTGTCCTTCGGGGGCTTCACATTTTTTACCGTCTATCGTGAAAGGAACGATGCGTTCGGCCATAAAAAAACATTTATAATGAGATACAATGTTTAGCTGGGTTTATGGGCGTTCAGGGTAGCTCTATGGCTTCCCGGTAGTCGTCGAGGGCCCTGTCCAGGTCGAACCCCTTTTCGCGGCCTTTATCGTGGACAAGTTTTTGGAAATAAACCGGGAACTTTTCTAACGCCTGCAAAAGGGTCCCCGCGGCGGTTTTGCCTAGTCCGCAACGGGACGACAAGGCCATGAGCTGTCCCCATTGCTTGATTTCCCCGAGGTCTGAGGATCTGCCCAGACCCCGTGCGATGAGGTCTAATTTGCGGGAAAGGATAAAATTACCCGCCCTGCAGGGGGTACAGACCCCACAGGATTCCTCCCTGAAGAATGCTGTGAAATTGATGAGGATTTTGAGCAGGTCGCGTTTGGAATTAAAAATCATCACCGATCCGCCGCAGCGAAGATCTTCCAGGCAAAACCTGCGATGTTTTTCCTGTGCGGAGATGCCCGTACCGGAGGGGCCGCTGATTTGCAGGTATGCTGTTTCTTCTGCCCCTGCCAGCTCGAGTAGTTCGCCTACGCTTAGGCCCCATTCGATCTCATAAATACCAGGATACCGGCAATCTCCTGCAACGCTGAGCAGGCGGGTGCCTGGGCTTGCCGGTGTGCCGAGGCTGCGGTAGTGTCGGGCGCCGAGCTCGACGATCCGGGCGACGGTAGCCAGGGTTTCGACATTATTGACTACCGTCGGCAGTCCGAGATAGCCCCGCTCGACCGGAAAATAAACTTTAGTCGTGGGTTCGCCCCTTTTGCCCATTAAGGATTCGAGCAGCGCGGTCTCCTCCCCGCAGACGTATGCGCCCGCTCCGATCTGGACACGGATATCGAAATGGAAAGGCGATTTCGCAGGGATATCCCTACCCAGCCAGCCCATTTGGCGATACGTGGCAATAGCCGCTTCCAGCCGGGGAAGCAAATACCGGTACTCTGCCCGCAGGTAAATAATGCCCTGAGCCGCCCCAATGGCATATCCCCCCAGGACCATGCCCTCGATAAGGAGCTCGGGCATACGGGTCATCAAGGCCCTGTCTTTGAAGGTACCTGGCTCGCCTTCATCGGCATTGCAGACCAGATATTTAGGGCTACTGGCTTGCCTGCGACAGCTTTCCCACTTTTGTGCGACAGGAAAAAACGCCCCGCCCATCCCATGAAGCTGGGATGCCCGTATTTCTTCGATCACCTCCTCTGGCGTCAGGAGCGACATTTTTTGCAGCGATTTTCCTGGGGCCAATTCCCTGAAAATAACCGATCTGTCGTCTAAAGGGGAGTAGCGCACGATATTATCCACCGGGTCGGCAAGCTGTCCGACAGGGATACCCTGCCGGATCGCCCCGATGATTTGGCTGACTTTTTCAGGGGTAAGCCGGGTGAACGGCATAAAGTTGATTAGTGCCGCAGGCTCCTGGTCGCTGAGCCCGATACAGGAGGTACCAAACAAACCGAAAAGCCCCGTCCTGTCCACGCTGTTCCAGGATGCTCCCGTAGCGGATTCAAAGGCTTTCTGCACTTCTGCCATTCCGTTGATTTCGCTCAGAATGCTGGTGTTGAGGTAGATGGTATATTTCCCTGCCGGCTGGCGATGAAAAAAATGGTAAAAGGAACATACCCCCTCGACGTCAATAGCCGACAAATCGAGCTTGTTGGCAATTTCATTAATGTCCTGGTCGGAAATATACCCATGGGCATCCTGGGCGGTCCACAAAAGGTCGAGGAGTGGCGAATGGTCAGTGAAATCCAACATCTAAAAAAGGTTTAGGTGGAGACAACGCGGACGTATTTTCTTACAAGATAAGTATTATTTAGATTTTTTGCAATAGACTTGTTGCGACAGTTCAGCTTTGGAGGGGGAGAAATGAGCTATTTTTCGTACACGCCAAGGCTTTTTGAGGAAAATGCCGGTGGATGTGGCCGGAAAACAGCTATTTTAACCCGGGATGATTCTGTCGTAACAAGTCTGATATAAACCTACAGGAAATACAATTCACCTAATGGATATTTTTTTGATTCCCGGCTGAATCCCATGCTGCACATCGTGCTGCATTTCCTGCCGGAGGCAAGAAATTACTTACGTGCCAGGGCATTAGTCTCTGGGTCCGGGCGGGCAGTGTGTCCGCAGGAAATGGGTGACCAGTTTTGTGAGGTGGGCAGTGGTGCCTTCGCCTTCCGATATTCCATGCGTGCGGTTGGGGTAGGGCATAACGGAAAATAACTTTCCGTGCCGGATCAGCTCGTCAATCAGTATCTCGGTATTTTGGTAGTGTACATTGTCGTCGCCGGTGCCATGGATGAGGAGGAGGTTCCCCTGAAGATTTTTGGCGTGGGTAATTGCGGCCCCTGCGTCATAGTCGCGGCTATTTTCCTGTGGCAGGCCCATATAGCGCTCGGTGTAGATATTGTCATACAGGCGGGAACTGGTGACCGGGGCGATAGAGATGCCGGTTTTATAGATTTCGGGGTACTGGAAGAGCAGGTTCAGGGTACTGGATCCCCCTCCGCTCCAGCCCCATACCGCGACGCGTGAAGTATCAATAAAATCCCATTCCAGTACTTTTTTTGCCGCCATGGCCTGGTCGCGGATATTTAGCTGACCGATATTGCGATAGATAGACTTACGCCATTCCCTGCCTTTGGGGGCGGGAGTGCCGCGGTTGTCTATGGAAATATGGACGTAGCCATCTGCGGACATATCACCGTTGTAGAGGAAGTCATTCGCAGCGCCAAACCGGTCATTTACGGTGGTGGCTGCGGGCTCACCATAGACATAGAACACTACCGGGTATTTTTTTGAGGGGTCAAAAGGTTGTGGTTTGACCATCCAGGCATCCACTTCGACCCCGTCGTCAGTATTGATTTTAAAAAAAGATACGTTACTGGTCTCCTTGGCTTTGAGGTCTATTTTCGATGCGATGGGTGGCGTGCTGTTTAATGGCTGGTGGCTGGGCAGGGCAACCCACTCGCGCATATTGGGGGTGTAATAGTTGGAAAAAGTATGGCGGGCAAAACGGCCATTTGGCGAAAGCTGATAGGCATGCGTGCCTTCCTCATTGGCAGGGGAGAGGCGCTGCGGCTTACCGCTGCCGTCGAGTGCCGATCGGTAAAGGTACTTCTGGACGGGGTTGTCGGGGGAGGCATAATAATAAATCCAGGCACCAGCTTCGTCAACAAGCAGTGTTTCGATAATATCAAAGGGCCAGGGGGTCAACAGGGAGGCTCTGCCATCGAGCCCGATCCGGTATAAGTGGCGCCAGCCATCTTTTTCGCTGGTCCAGATAAAAGCTTTGCCTTTTTCGATCCAGTCCCAACCCTCTACTTTCCGGCTCCATTCATTGATATGGCTGACCCAGTTGGGGTCGGATTCCGTAAAAACTGCTTTGCACTCCCCGGACTGGGCATTGCAGAGCCAGATCTGACTTGAATTTTGCTTTCTGTTGAGTTGCTGGACGATGAGCTGCTTTCCATCTGGCGCCCATTCCATTCTCGGCAGGTAGTATTCCCGCGGATCGCCTTCGATACCCAGCCAGGTGGTTTTGCCGGTTTTGATCTCTACGACCCCGATTTTTGCAGGAGAGGGTGGGTCTCCGGCTTTAGGATATTCCACGGGGATTATCCTGCTATAGACAGAGTCAGTGGTATTTAGCATATAGTAATCCCGAATGGTGTTGGCATCTATTTGCCAGTAGGCAATATGCTTGCTGTCGGGCGACCAGCGGAAGCCGTCGCGTACAGAGAATTCTTCTTCGTACACCCAGTCAAATGTCCCGTTGATGAGTTTAGGTGTACCGTTGTCACTGGTGACCTGACGGACGTGCCCGTCGCTGATGTTTTCAATGTAAATATTTCTTTCGCTGACGTATGCGGCCATTTTTCCATCCGGGGATAATTTGGCGAACATCAGCGAGGCCGGTGGCCTTTCCTGCCCAAGTTGGCGGAGTTTTCTGGCTTCGAGGTCGAGCAGCCAGTAGTCCCCCCGGGTATTGTATCGCCATACCCGCTTGCTGTTGTTGAAAATGAGGATTTTTTTCTCGTCATCGCTGAAATGGAAATCCTCGATATCAATAGGCATAGTGCTTTTGTCCGGAACAAACAAGTCAATGTTGGCGAGGGTTTCCTGGGACAGCCCGGGCAACGTATAGCTGACGATTCGGGTCCCCTCTTCTACGAAGTAGCGGTTGCCGTCTTTTGCCCATTTGATATTTTGGGCGAAAAGGGCCCCTGCTGTAAGTGTAAGTACAGCAGCAGGAAAAATAAATCGGATTACTCTGTTCATTGCTATTGATTTTGTTCAACTTTTGCTGAGTGTTTCGCCGCCTTCAGCAGCGAAAAAGTTTTAAATGAGCGGTTGTCTCATAAGTCAGGAGGTTGTGTAAAATGTCCCTTTTGCCACTGCATGCGGCATAAGCCACCGAATGACAGGCCAGGTACTTTTTATACAATCGCATACTATTCGGTAGCCTCTTCCGGATTGTCTTGCCATTCTTCAAAGGCAATTAATTCCGGAATGGCTTTTACAGATTTTTTCTGGCATACAGAAAAACAGCCCGGCCATTTTCTGCTTTTATCTGCATATCTATTGTGTATTTTTTTTCGAGGTACGCATTGAATAACGGATTGGGAATAGTATCCTGTACAACGATGAAAGCGGGATCAGCGTCAAATATATGTCGGATTTCATTGTCCAGTTGAATGTTGAGGGCCCGGCGGTGCTCTTCAGTCCAGAGCAGGCTTCGGTGGATATAGGGGGAAGGGCTCGGCCGGTCGAGCAAAAAATAGAGAATATGGTGATAATTTCCAGCATAAACCAAATCCCCCTCCTTTAGCTTTGGTTGCAGGGCGCTTGTTATTTTCTTGGGCGTATCCTGCCGGTCAATGTAATCTTTTTTCTGAAAATAAAAATTGAGTACAACGACAGTTAGCAGTAAGGGGATAGCGATCTTCCGACGGAAAAAGGGGCGTAAAAAACGTGGGATTTCCGCTGAGGAGCGGCTGAAAAATTCTCCGGCTACAAAACTGAAGGGCAGAAAAAACTGGATGTAATAGTGGCCAAAAAACTTTCCGGGCAGCAAAACCGGCGTAATGGCTGCCAGGCTCCACAGCAACCCCAACCGCCGTACGGGCGGTAGTGTTTTAGGATACGCGAAAGTCAGATAGTATAAAAGGGCAAAAGGGAAAAACCGCAGGTTGAGGTCGGCAAAGCTTTTTATGTGCTCCCATAGGCTCGCATCTACGGGATAATTTTTGCTAACCTGAAACGTATGAAAGATGAACTTATCTGTTGCGCCCCAGTAGGCGTAGCAGGCAAAGACGCAGGCAAAAGGCAGTGCGGCGCCCACCACCATTGCCGTAAGGCCTTTTATACGGCGTCCTAATGCCGGGGAAGGGCTTGCCAGCAGGAATAATCCCAGTGCGATCGCATCGAACATCACCACGTACTTGATAATGAAGCCCAGGCCAAAGGCAAGCCCGGCAAGCATCCAGGCAAACACTTTAGTACTGCGCAGGGCTATCCAAAAAGCGAGCATGGTGAAAAAAGTGAAAAACGTCTCCGTATTGGGACTGATCCCATAATAAGTATAAATGGAATTCAGGACCAGAAAAACCACTCCCGCCCCAAAGGCCGCATTTGGCGTACTGCCCATAGCCAGCTTGGTTTTTGACAACAAAAAAGCCGTCAGGCCGAGGAAAACAGCGGCCATGAGCCGCATCGCCGCAATCGAATGGCCCAAAACGCCCAGAAAACCTGCATAAAGCCAGAAAATCCCCACCGGCTTGACATCGGTCACGTCTATCCAGTAACGGGCGCCCTGGAGGATTGCATCCCCGATTACGATATACGTGGACTCGTCGTGGTCAATGACGCTGCGAAAAAAAGTGAGGATGCGCAGCCCAACAGAAATCGCAAGAAAACCCAGAAGTTGTTTGTACATAGGCTTCATCATTGGCTACACAACCAGGACAGAAAATCAGGCATCACTTTTCCCCAGGTTTCCTGGTTATGTCTGCCACCAACCACCTCTACATAAACAATATCGGATCCACGCCGATAGCCTTTTTCTTCGAGTTCGGAGATCAGGTCGAGGGTATCGTCTATGGCGTCTATGATACCGTTTTGGTTTCGGTCACTAATTTCGTCTTCAGTACCTGCCTGAAACCAGAATTTCAGGTCTTTTTGAAAAATGCCCCCACGGATCTCCGCATGCATGATGCGGTGGGTGGCATCATCGTAGCCATCTCCGAGATCGCGGCTCCTCCACCAAAAGGAGCCGGAAAAAATTCCTGCGCGGGAGAAATATTCCGGATGACGCCAGGTAATATCAAATGCCGACAGCCCTCCCAGGGAACACCCCGCCAGAAAATGGTGTGCGGCATCACCTTTAATCCGGTAATGCTGAATCAGGAATGGGCGTAGCTCTTCGGTAAGGAATTTTGCGTGAAAGGCGGCCTTCGCTCCGCGCCCGGCAAAATCCGGACGGGCAGCAACCCCGTATTCCTGCCTTCGGTCATGGCCGGCATGGATACCCGCTACGATCAACGGAGGGATCAGTTGTTGCTGGAACATGCGGTTGAGGGTCTTTTCCAGCTTCAGCCCATTAATGTCCTGCCCGTCATGGAGGAATAAAACAGGATAGTACGCACTACTGCGGTAATAACCAGGGGGGAGGAGCAGGGTAATCCGTACCTGCCGCTGTAAATGCCTGGATGGCCTGCTCGTTTCTATCCTGGTCAGTAACTCCACGGTATCCTGATGCTTGACGTTGTTGATGTCGAATGTTGACCGGGGTTGTGTAAAAAGTATTCCGCCGCCTTCGGCGGCGAAAGAAAGTGTTCGTTCAAAATATCATTTGGCGACGTGAGCCGCCAAATGACGGCCTCCGGCTCTTTTACACAACCCCACAAGTCTTTTCAATGAAAGTAAACTTCGGAATGTAAATGTTGTCAAAATTGTTAATTTTACATACATTTTTATTCGAAAAAGATCGGTGGCACATCCTCTGGGAAAAAACCATTCACTTTGCACGAGACTTATCATAGAATGTATTCACAGTCCCTGGGCCGGGAAATCGAATATCTGGTATTTGGGACCTGGGGCTATCCCGTAGTGGTCTTTCCTACCTCTATGGGGCGTTATTTTGAAAATAAAGACTTCAAGCTTGTGGAGTCTGCCCGTTGGTTCATAGAAAGCGGGAAAATCAAGCTCTACTGCATAGACAGTATTGATAAAGAAAGCTGGTACGCAAAGCACCTGCACCCCTCGCACCGGGTACTCAACCATGTCCTTTACGACCGTATGCTGTACGAAGCGTTCGTGCCGAGGGTGAAGTGGGAATGCAACGTGGAAAAAGTGGGCGTGGCAGGCTGTAGCTTCGGGGGCTATCATGCCCTGAACTTTGCCTTTCGCCATCCGGAGCAGGTTGCATATCTCTTTAGCATGGGAGGGGCTTTCGATGTAAAAGCCCATCTTGACGGCTATCATGACGATAATGTCTATTTCAATTGCCCTCCCGATTTTATCCCCAATGCCCACAATGACCACTTTCATCAAATGAAAATCGTACTGGGCACTTCGGAATTCGATTTCTGTAAAGGAGAGAATGAGTGGATGTCGGGTATCCTGCATAAAAAGGGTATCGGGCACTGGCTCGATATCCGTCCAGGGGCAACCCACGACTGGCCGGTGTGGCGGGAGATGTTTCCGGATTACCTTTCCCGTATCGGATAAATCCGGAGTTGTGTAAAAAGCCCCTGCCTCTAATTTGGCGGCTTGCACCACCAAATGATGGCCGCAAGCTTTATACGCAACGCCGCCGTTAAATATGATTACGCTTACTTTATATCAACTTCAGAAAGTATGAAAAAAATAGGTATCCTTTTTGGGCAGGAGAATACTTTTCCCTGGGCATTCATCGAACGCATAAACGAAAAGGCAGAACCTGGAATCGTCGCCGAAGCCGTTTCGATTGATAAAGTGATCCAGGGTGCAGCAACAGAATACGCGGTGATTATAGACCGTATTTCGCAGGATGTCCCCTTTTACCGGGCATACCTTAAAAATGCGGCACTCTGCGGTACGGCAGTGGTCAACAATCCCTTTTGGTGGAGTGCCGACGAAAAATTTTTCAACAATTGCCTGGCGGAACACCTCGGAGTACCCGTCCCCAAAACCGTCCTACTGCCTTCCAGCGAACGCCCCACAGATACCAGCGAACAATCTTTCCGCAACCTGAAAATGCCGCTGGACTGGGAGGGCATCTTCGGATATATCGGGGGCTTCCCCGTCTATATGAAACCCCATGCCGGGGGGGGCTGGAAAAGCGTTTATAAGGTGAACGACACCGCAGATCTTTGGAATAAACATGCAGAGACCGAACAACTGGTGATGCTTTTCCAGGAAGAAATCGTATTCGACGACTATTTCCGCTGCTATTGTATCGGCCTGGAGGATGTGCGTATCATGCCTTACGAGCCGCGCAATCCTCACCATCTGAGGTATGCAACAGAAATGAAAACTACAGGCCCTGCCGGTAAAAAACTGCTGGCTACTATGCACGATTATGTACTGCGCTTGAATAAGGCCCTGGGCTACGATTTCAATACGGTAGAGTTTGCCGTCCGCGATGGGGTGCCTTATGCCATAGACTTCTGTAATCCTGCTCCCGATGCCGATGTAAACTCTGTCGGGCAGGCCAACTTCGACTGGGTAGTAGAAGCCGCAGCCAATATGGCCATCCGTAAAGCAAAAGCGCATCAGGAAGGGCGCACACACCTCACCTGGGGCACTTTCGTACAGGATGCCGTTAAGGATATGGTATCCGGATCAGCTCCGGCGCCAAAGGCACCACGTGGAAAAAAGAAAGCAGAATAGATCTGATGCGATAACCAGGGGCTTTTACACAACTCCTGGTTTCGTTCGTACGATGGCAATGTTTTGGTTTTTAACCCAAAAATTCCCGGTATATGGATTATTCTATCTTTACTCTTGGAATCGAAGAGGAATTCCAGACGATAGATCCTGTGACCCGTGAGCTGCGCTCGCACATGTCGCGTATTGTCGAAGATGGGCAGGCCAAACTGCAGGAACAGGTGAAAGCAGAAATGCACCAGGCTGTTGTGGAAGTCGGTACGATTATCTGTAAAAATATCCACGAAGCCAGGGAGGATGTGGTGAAGCTCCGGCGCTACGTGTTTGAGCTTGCCGACAAAGTCGGGCTGAAGATCGTTTCTGCAGGGACACACCCTTTCTCGGATTGGAAAGAGCAGCCGATCACGCCCAATCCCCGTTATGACCAGATTATCGAAGAGCTGCAGGAGGCTGCCCGTTCGAACCTCATTTTCGGCCTGCACGTCCACGTGGGGATTCCCAGCCGGGAAATCGGGGTACAAATTATGAATACGGCCAGGTATTTCCTGCCCCACGTTTTTGCGCTTTCCACCAACTCCCCTTTCTGGGAAGGCCGTAATACCGGGTATAAATCTTTTAGAACGAAGGTCTTCGATAAATTTCCGCGCACCGGGATACCGGAATTCTTCAGCAGCGCAGGGGAGTATGACAACTTCATCAACCTCCTGATTAAGACCAACTGCATGGATAATGCAAAGAAAATCTGGTGGGACCTACGCTTACATCCCTTTTTCAATACGGTCGAGTTCCGTATTTTCGATGCCCAGCTCCGCGTGGACGAGACGATCGCGCTCGCAGCAGTTGCTCAGGCGATTGTTGCCAAGCTGTATAAATTAATGCAAAGCAACCTCAACTTCAGGCCCTACCGCCGCCCGCTAATCAGCGAAAATAAATGGCGGGCCGCCCGTTATGGTATTGATGCCAAACTAATTGATTTTGGCAAACAGGAAGAAGTCCCCTTCCAATCTCTGCTCAATGAACTGATTGATTTTGTGGACGATGTACTCGATCCGCTCGGGAGCCGGGAAGATGTGGAACGTTTGCTCAAGATTGCACAGGAAGGTACGGGTGCTGACCGCCAACTCGCCGTGTACCAGCAAACCGGCGATCTGAGGGCTGTTGTCGATTATATGGTCTCTGAAACATATTCGGGTGTTTTTTAGTTTCGCTACCTTGTGGAATTGTCTCACAGGTTGTTTTCTGGTGCTACGCTCCGAACAATAATTTAAATTGAATTTTTTTTTCAATTTTGCTCCGTAAAATCAAGCAAGAGGCTCAGTTGAGTAGAATGTTTTGCCACCGCAGGGGGCAAACGACTTATGCGACAGCTCCTGTTCCTAAATACGCACTGACTATGTCATATTGGGGTATGGACAAGGTGCTGTTTTTTTAACACAGCGTTTTTCGTGAAATGAAAGGTGACCTTAAGATTGCAATCCTGGATATGTACGATAATTATCCCAACGAAGGGATGCGTTGTATCCGGCAGTTAGTTGGTGGTTTTATCCAGCAGCACCGCGTACCTGGTACATTCGAGGTGTTCAATGTGCGGGGTGCTGCAGAAGTACCCGGCCTGGAATACGATGTCTATATCTCCAGTGGCGGCCCTGGTAGCCCGCTTCCCGGCGGTGCAATATGGGAAAAGCCGTTTTTTGATCTGGTAGATGCCATTTTCACCCATAACTGCTATCACGAGCGCAAGAAATATCTTTTTCTGATCTGCCATTCTTTTCAGATGGTCGCACTGCACCTGGGGCTTGCTGTTGTCAACAAACGGAAGTCCACCTCTTTTGGGGTGATGCCGGTACACAGGACCCAGCATGGTTTCCGGGAAAGTTTTTTCCGCGGCCTACCCGAACCCTTCTATGTTGTGGACTCCCGGGATTACCAGGTCGTAGCACCAAACTATAAGCGGATCAAAGCATTTGGTGCGCGCGTACTCGCATTGGAAAAGATACGCCCCCATGTCCCGCTGGAACGCGCCATCATGGCCATTCGTTTTTCGCGGGAGGTTTTCGGCACCCAGTTTCACCCGGAAGCAGACTCAGAGGGTATGCTCCACTATTTTCTCACAGAGGAAAAAAAGCAAATCGTAATAGACAACCACGGCGAGGAAAAATATTACGAGATGATCGAACGCCTCGATGACCCAGATAAAATTTCCCTGACGGTGACGATTATCCTGCCTAATTTCCTTGAAAATGCCGCTTCTAACCTGCTTGAGCCGATACCCGTAATTTGAAATATCCTGGGCAAAAAATAAAATATCCTGTACCATGATCGGGAATATTCGCGAAACCTATAACCGTCATTTCCATCCAAATAAGTACGAAGCATTCCTGCGTCAGTTCGAAGTGGATTTTCCCGGGCAGCTGGACTTCAGGGTTGCAGAAACACCTGTATTTGTGCCCGGCAGCCTTAAGGAACGGCTAATAGCGGCTGGGGAGCAGATTATCGCCCAGCTCATGGACCCAAAATTCAAAGAAAAAACCCAAAGGGCAATCCCTCCTGGGCAGGAGGCTCCCAACGAGGACGCACATCCTTCAATCCTGATTCTGGATTACGCGATTTGCCGTGATGAGCAGGGGCAACTTATCCCCCGCCTGATCGAGCTGCAGGGCTTTGCTTCCCTGTTTGGCTACCAGGGCTATCTCGAACGTCTATACCCCCGCTTTTTCTACCATCCCGAAGGCTTCTCCGCGTTCTTTGACGACCTGAATCAAGAAAGCTACTTCCAGCGGCTAAAAGATTTTTTTTGCGGGGGGCTGCCCCCCGAACAGGTGGCGCTGATGGAAATTTTTCCGGAGAAACAAAAAACACGTATTGATTTTGCCGCTACAGAACGCTTTACCGGGATTCCCACGGTATGCCTTACCCAGGTGAAAAAATCAGGCCGAACGTTATATTATGAAAAATCAGGCAAGAAAACAGAAATTCACCGGATCTATAACCGGGTTATATTCGATGAGCTGGACACAATGCCGGGCTTAAAAACCGAATTCCACCTCACCGATGATGTGGATGTGGAGTGGATCGCCCACCCTAACTGGTTTTTCCGGGTCAGCAAATTTACCCTTCCAATGCTACAGAGCGAATACGTCCCTAAAAGTTATTATCTGCACGAACTCAAGGCATACCCCGACAACCTGGACGATTACGTCCTTAAACCCCTCTTCTCTTTCGCAGGTCAGGGGGTGCGTATCCATGTTACGCGCGAACTGCTGGACGAAATCCCCAACAAAGAAAATTATCTGCTTCAGGAAAAAGTACACTACCATCCTGTAGTCCTTTCCCCTACCGGAGGGGTAAAAGTTGAGCTGCGGATGATGTATATCTGGCCTAAAGGGCAACCTCGCCCGGAACTATTGATCAACCTCGGACGTATGAGCAAGGGGGAAATGGTCGGTGTGCGCTACAATGCACATTTCGATTGGGTTGGCGGTACCATCGCTTATTTTGAAAAATAGGGTGGCTTTGCCCTTCACAACTGAACAATTCCCTCGCATTTCCTATTTTTGCGGATCAATCAGGGGTAGGGGCTAACCTTCCCTGCATAATCCAAGCCCAATGTACAGAGAATTCAAAACACTCGACCTGCCTGAAATAGACCGGGAAACCCTCGCGTTTTGGGAATCCGGCGACATCTTTCAGCGAAGTATCGCAGAACGGGCTGCTGCCCGGAGCTTTGTCTTCTACGAAGGCCCGCCCTCCGCAAATGGTATGCCCGGTATCCATCACGTCATGGCCAGAACGATCAAAGATATTTTTTGCCGCTACCAGACAATGAAGGGCCATCGCGTCGAGCGTAAAGGTGGGTGGGATACCCATGGGCTTCCTATTGAACTGAGCGTGGAGAAAGCGCTCGGGATTACCCGCGATGATATCGGCAAAACCATCTCTGTGGCAGCGTACAACGATCTGTGCCGAAAAACGGTCATGCAGTATAAGGACCGCTGGGACGAGATTACTCGTATCATGGGATATTGGGTGGATCTCGACAACCCCTACATTACTTATACGAATGACTACATAGAAACCTGTTGGTGGTTACTTCGTCAACTGTACGATAAGGGCCTTTTGTACAAAGGATATACCATCCAGCCTTTCTCCCCCGCTGCAGGAACGGGGCTGAGCTCTCATGAGCTTAACCAGCCCGGGGCTTACCAGGATATCTCGGATACCACTGCCATCGCCCAGTTCAGGATAAAAGGTACCGCAAACGAATATATCCTGGCCTGGACTACGACGCCCTGGACCCTGCCTTCCAACGCAGCGCTTGCCGTTGGGAAGGATATCGTCTATGTCAAGGTGCGTACTTTTAACCGATACACCCAGGAGCCTATATCTGTTATCCTGGCCAAAGACCGCATGCCTGCTTACTTCAGCGAATGCCGGCCGGAGCTGGGACCCGCAGAGGTCAAGCCGGGCAACAAACCCATACCCTATATCGAAATTATCGCCGAAATGAGCGGTGCCGAGCTGGAGGGAACTGAATACGAGCAGCTCATGCCCTATGTCGTACCGGATGGCCCCGCGTTCAAAGTGCTGATCGGCGATTTTGTTTCGACCGAGGATGGAACGGGGATCGTCCATATCGCACCGACTTTTGGTGCCGATGACTTCAGGGTCGGAAGGCAATATGGTATATCGGCCATTCTGGTAAAGGACGAAAACGGCAATCCCGCTCCATTGGTGGACCGCCAGGGGCGCTTTGTAAAAGAAGTAACCGATTTTGCAGGGCGCTACGTCAAAGACTACGGCCAGGAAGAAGAACGCTCCGTAGATGTGGATATCGTCATCAAGCTGAAAGAGGAAAACAAGCTCTTCCTTTCTGAAAAATACGTACACCCCTATCCGCACTGCTGGCGGACGGGCCGCCCGGTGCTGTATTATCCACTCGATAGCTGGTTTGTACGCGCTTCCGCGCTGAAGGATCGGATGTACGAGCTTAATAAGCAGATCAACTGGAAGCCTGCTGCCACAGGAGAGGGGCGTTTTGGAAAATGGCTGGAAAACCTGCAGGACTGGAACCTCTCCCGATCCCGTTTTTGGGGAGTGCCGCTCCCGATCTGGCGCAGCAAAGATGCCCGACAGGAAAAATGTATCGGGTCTGTACAAGAGCTGCAGGGGGAAATTGAAAAAGCTAACGGCCGCCTGAGCCTTGCACAGGCCATCCCCGAAGACCTTCACAGGCCGTTCATAGACGAGCTGGTGCTGGTAGCCGATGATGGCACGCCATTGTACCGGGAACCCGATTTGATTGATGTCTGGTTCGATTCCGGGGCTATGCCGTATGCCCAGTGGCACTATCCGTTTGAGAATCAGGAAAGATTCAGGCAAAATTTCCCCGCCGATTTTATCGCCGAAGGAGTTGATCAGACGCGCGGTTGGTTTTATACCCTACATGCCATCGCTACCATGGTCTTTGACAGTGTGGCTTTCAAGAACGTTGTTTCCAATGGACTGGTACTCGACAAGAACGGGGTCAAAATGTCAAAACGCCTGGGAAATGCTGTTGACCCTTTTGATACGATTCATCAGCATGGCGCCGACGCTACCCGCTGGTATATGATTTCAAATGCCCAGCCCTGGGACAACCTGCGCTTCGACGAAGCGGGGATCGAAGAAGTCAAAAGGAGGTTTTTTGGCACGCTCTTTAATACGTACTCCTTTTTTGCGCTGTATGCCAATATTGATGGGTTCAAATATGCAGAGGCGGATATCCCTTACGGGAAAAGGCCGGAAATAGACCGATGGATCCTTTCTGCACTCAACTCCCTGGTGCGGGAGGTGGATGCTGACCTGGCCGCCTACGAACCTACCGAGGCGACGCGTAAAATGATGTATTTTGTTGATGAGCAGTTGAGCAACTGGTACGTTCGTCTTTGTCGTCGCCGCTTTTGGAAAGGCGACTATTCGGAAGATAAGGTGGCAGCATTTCAGACTTTATATGAATGCCTTATTACCATGGCTAAGCTGATGGCACCCATTTCCCCGTTCTTTGCCGATTGGCTGTACCGCAACCTCAACGACGCCACAGGCAAAGCACCGGATGCCTCGGTACATCTCGCCCTTCTCCCCGCCGCTGACGCCTCCCGGACAGACCACGGCCTGGAGCAGCGCATGGACTATGCGCAGCGGATATCTTCCCTGGTACTTAGCCTGCGCAAAAAAGAGAAAATCCGTGTGCGGCAACCCCTGCAGAAAATCCTGCTCCCCGTACTCGACCCTGCCTTTATTACACAGATTGACGGGGTCAAAGATTTAATCCTTTCCGAGGTGAACGTCAAGGCCATCGAATACGTGACCGATACCACCGGTTTGATCAACAAAAAGGTCAAGCCTAATTTTAAAACCCTGGGTAAGCGCCTGGGAAAAGACATGAAAGCAGCCGCAGACCTCATCTCCGCCTGGGGCGAAACGGAAATTCGTCAACTCGAGCTTGCAGGGGGCATTGCGCTGAACATCGGTGAAAACGCCTACCAGACTTCACTGGAGGACTATGAAATCCTTACCGAGGATATTCCCGGATGGCAGGTTGCTTCCGATAACGGCATTACCGTTGCATTGGATACTGCGCTTAGCCCGGAACTGGAAGCAGAGGGAATGGCCAGGGAGTTGGTGAGCAAAATACAGCATATCCGCAAAGCCAGGGACTTCAATGTAACAGATAAAGTTCATGTCGAGATTGGCAGACATCCCGAAGTTGCTACTGCAATCCAGTGGTTCGGGGATTATATTCGACAGGAAACCCTCGCACTTTCCCTGTCAGTGACGGATCATACTGCCGAGGGGGCAGATGAGATCGAATTGATAGAGGGCCTGAGACTGCCCATTCGCGTCTGGCGAGGTTGAGCTGCCCATGATTGCACCTCCCTTTGCAGGGGGGAGCCTTATAAGTACTTTGCCGCTTTCGGCGGTAGAATAAAATTTTTTGAAACGCCGGCTTTATTGATTTTGCAAAGCAAAATCAATAAAGCCGGCGTTTCAAAAAAAATGTTCTTTGGCGGCGAATGCCACCAAAAGATTGTGGGACAGCCGCTTCAAAATTTTCTTTCGCAGCCGAAGGCGGTAAAAGTCCTTTTACACCACCTCATTGCAGGGTCTTGCGACAGCATACGTGCTCATGAAAGCATAGACTGTAGCTTCATGGCAACGCCCATATCCCCTTTGATCTTCACTTTTCCGCCCATTACCGCCATCATTGGATTGAGACTGCCGCTGCGCAGCTGTTCCAGTGTTTCCACCGTAGTGGTAATCGTACAGTCGGCTTCCCGGTCTTCATTGGAAACACTGGGCGTATCCCCGCTCAGGTCAATGAATACGGTCCCTTCATCGAGTACGATTTTCAGGGTTTTGCCAATAGTCGGCATACTTGAAGCCCTGGCTTTGAATTGTTCCAGAATCGCATCTATTGTCATAGCTTTGAAATTTTGTCCAAAAATAGCGAATTTTCGCTAAATATAAATATCGCATACAATTGTGTTTTTATAAAAATGCCAAAATGGCATTATTTTTTACTCAAAAATGCCATTTTGGCATTTGTTTTATACTGTTTTCCGTCTTTATGGCATTTTGGGTGGACTGGAACATGATTTGCAATAGTTGAAATAAATTCATTCAACAATTAAATAAAGCAAATATGATTCAGGTAGTATTAAAACCAGGTATGTTGAAGATGGGAGCTGTTGGACTTGAAGGAGTTAAACCAACTTATTCCGAACTGGTGAACCCACATGCAAATATCCAGGCCAATGAGGAAGGCTGGAAGATTCAGGTTGCGGTGCCAGGGTTGGGAAAGGAGGATGTCCGGCTCGCAATCGAAGGGAACAAACTGACGGTAAAAGGGACGTATCCTGAAAAAGCGGCAGGCGAAATACGCACCTTGCGCAGGGAATTTGGGCATGGCCAGTTGAGCAGGAGTTTCCTCTTGCCCGAAAATGCAGAATTACAGAGTATTCAGGCAAAATGTGCGGAGGGCATCCTCGAAATCTGGATTCCTAAGAAAGTCGCCTTGCAGGTACAGGTAGGCTGATACCTTCGCGGCCAGATTTGACAAAAATTTTACATTTTCTGTTTAGAACAAATTGCTTCAAACCTGTTTAATAATGGTGACAGTTATGGCATCGCAGATCCAGGAAGCTATCACTGGGTTCATGTCCGCAGCTGTTGCCCCAAAACCAAAAAAATGAAACCAGTAAAATATCATTCCACACAAGTGGAGAACCCTTTCGCAGGGTTGGTCAACGAGTTTTTTAACCGCGAGATCGGGTCGTTTTTAGGTGGGGACAGTCTTGTTTCCCAACCACTGGTAAATATATTGGAAACGGAATCGGGTTATGTGATTGAAATCGCCGCACCCGGGCTCGAGAAAAAGGATTTTAACCTTCAGGTCGAAGGCAAAACCCTGTTGTTGTCGGCCCAAAAAGAGACGGCACAGGAAGAAGGCAAAGCGGGAAAAATATTGCGCAAAGAATTTAATTTTGCAACTTTTTCGCGCCGATTCCGTTTACCAAATGGTACAGTTACTCAAAGTATCGAAGCTGTTTATGAACGTGGGGTGCTGAGTATCTCCATCCCCAAGGCAGCAGAAGTGCTCAATAAAGAGCAGATTATCGAAATTCAGTAAGTGTCTATCGGCGAAAAAAGATTTTAGGTTAGTTAATAGGGTTTTAGGTGTTTTTTGAGGTCAGTGCGGATAAGCACTGACCTTTTTTATTCCCCTGCAGAAGCGGCAGCTTCGAGTTCCGCATACCATGCCGCGCCATATTTCCTGATGAGTGCATCCCTGACGAAACGGTAAAGGGGCAGGCGTGCTTTTTTTCCAGCGGTGCATGCGGCACTACAGATTTCCCAGCGCTCATAATTAATCGTTTCAAAACCAGCAGCTTCGCGCTTTGTTCTGATGGGGTAGAGATGGCAGGAAACCGGTTTTCGGAAATGTGTGGCACCGGCAAGAAATGCCTTTTCGATGCCACACTGGGCAGCACCCGTATCATCATAGGTCATATAAGCGCATGGTCCTCCCTCGATCAGGGGAGTGACATACTCCTCCTGTTGCGCCTCATAAAGGTATCTACCTTCCTGCTCCAATACCGCCCTTCCTGCAGGGCTTAAAAAAGGTTTCACTTCGGGGTATATTTTATCCAGTACGTCCAGCTCTTCCCTTTCAAGGGGCGCCCCATAATCGCCCTCCCAGCAACAGGCCCCTTTGCAGGCCTGCAGATTGCAAAGAAAGGATTCCTCGATGACCTCATCGCTTACCAAAACATTTCCGATAATATACATCCAATTTGCTTTAAAAGGCTCAATTGCATTTTAACGGGTCAAATTTGCAGAATTTGATGTATTTGTTAAACAAAAAAGGTGCAGATGATATATAATTTGTAGAAAATCTAAGGATATTGGGACGTTTAACCCAATTTGAGCAGAAAGCTAATTGCACTGCGGGTATTTGTGGCTCCAAGTCCCCTTTTCTGCAGGCATCCGGCACAAGAAATCCTGCACTTGCCGCGTTAGGGCTACGGAGTGCGGAACGACTGCTCTGACTCTTGGCAGTAACCCCGGCAGGGGAAGTATCGGATGTATAGAATAACTCCCAGTCGGTGTGTATATTTTAAAAACAGAATACCAATGGATCCCTTAAAGCAAAAATTTTACGAAAAGGCAAGTATCCTGAGGGCGGAGATCAAGGAATTGCTCAAAGCACACGGCGATACGAAGGTGGAGGAAGTAACCCTGGGGCAGGTTTATGGCGGGGCCAGGGACATTAAAATGATGGTTTGGGAGCCTTCGGAGCTGGATGCCATGGAAGGTATCCGATTCCGTGGGTACACTATTGACCAGTTGAAGGAATTTTTACCTAAGGGGGCAGGCAACCGGGAGCCAATGCCGGAGGGCCTGTTCTGGCTCCTGTTAACGGGCGAAATCCCCGGAAGGGAAGAGGCAGAATGGGTCTCGGAACAATGGCGCCAGCGTAGCGAAGTGCCCGCACACGTCTTTCGGGTACTCGACGCACTACCGACGGATACCCATCCCATGACCCAGTTTAGTATCGCGATCAACGCGATGCAATCCGAAAGTATTTTTGCAAGCCGGTACGATGAGGGTTTTAGCAAAAACGATTACTGGGATGCGACGTACGAGGATACCATGAACGTGATTGCCAAGCTGCCCCGGGTCGCCGCATACATCTACCGACGGAGTTTTCATGCCGGAGACCATATCCCGCCAGATCCTTCATTGGATTGGAGCGGCAATTTCGCCCACATGCTCGGCTTCGAGGATTCCTACTTCAAGTCGCTGATGCGCCTCTACCTGACAATCCATGCAGATCACGAAGGGGGCAACGCTTCGGCGCATACGACCCATGTGGTGGGTTCCACGCTAAGCGATGCCTATCTTTCCCTGGCAGCAGGGATCAATGCACTCGCAGGCCCCCTGCACGGCCTTGCCAACCAGGAAGTGATCAAATGGATATTCGAAATGGTGGAAGAGCTGGGCACTACCCGGCCTACGGGTGATCAGATCGCAGATTATGTGAAGAAAACCCTCTCCGAAGGTAAGGTCGTCCCCGGCTATGGCCATGCAGTACTGCGCCGTCCAGACCCGCGGTTCATCGCGCAGATGAATTTTGCTAAGAAGTATATCGCTTCGGATGATATTGTGGAAATCGTCTGGAAAATATTTGATGTGGTACCCCCTATCCTTCAAAGCCTCGGTAAGATCAAGAACCCCTGGCCGAATGTGGATGCACATTCGGGTGCATTGCTGGTGCACTATGGGTTGAAGGAATACAGCTACTATACCGTCCTCTTTGGCGTGTCCCGCGCACTCGGGGTGCTTTCTGCCCTCTGCTGGTCAAGGGCCCTGGGCTTCCCGCTGGAACGGCCAAAGTCAGTCACTACCAGTTGGGTGAAAGATTTTCTATCCGCCCATTCGTGACCCATCTCGCATAGTTGTATAAATGGGTTGTGTAAATAGAATAGGGCTGTCCCAAAAGTCCTTTGGCGGCGCAAGCCGCCAAAGAATACTTTTTTGAAACGCCGATTTTGTTGATTTTGCGAAGTAAAGTCAACAAAATCGGCGTTTCAAAAATTTACTGCTGCCAAAGGCGGTGGAATACTTTTTACACAACCTCAGGACCTGCGGGAGACTTTTACACAACCCCTTTTTATTCTTCTTTACATGCCGCTGTCAAAAAATATTCTTTGCCCTGTGAAAGGGCAAGGAATATTTTTTTATTTTTGGCGGTGTGGTAACGGTCAATCCGCCCGTTGATTAAAAAAGAAAATTTCTGAAACAATGACATTCCCCGATAATCTGCGTTATACCGAAGATCACGAGTGGATCCGGATCGCCGACGGCAATACCGCTTATGCCGGCATCACGGATTTTGCACAGGGCGAGCTCGGCGATATTGTCTTTGTCGAAGTGGACGCTGTTGGCGAAACCCTTGATAAAGGCGAAGTGTTCGGCACCGTGGAAGCTGTGAAAACAACCTCTGAAATGTTTATGCCGGTTTCGGGAAAAATCGTGGCATTTAACCCGAAAATCAGTGCAGAAGCGGAGGATCAACCCGAGCTGGTCAATAATGACCCTTACGGAGAGGGATGGATCATTAAAATAGAGATGAGCGATCCCTCAGAATTAGAAGATTTAATGGATGCCAAAGCTTATGCCGAAAAAGTGGGATAATTTTTTTAAGCTCCTCCCACCAAAAAAAGGCGTGCCAGCATCTTTCGTTTAAAGTTTATGAACCGGAAAAGCCCCTAAGTTCAGGGCACACCAAATCTAAACTTTATTATTTAGGCGCTTACTATTTTACTCATATCGTAAAACCTTGTCAGTATGGATATCGAAGTATCCGGAAATGCGCTCTTCATTGGCCTGGTTTTGCTATTCCTGCTGGTGATCGGGGTTATCCTCTATCTCAAGCTGGATTATGCAAAAAAATCCAAGGGAGGGCTGATCACAAAGCACGCTGGCAAGCACAGTATCGAACTCGATGGGCGGACTAAGTACCCGGAGGTGGACGCGTTCCGCCTCAGCGGGGTCTTTTTCAACTTCGGGATCGCACTGGCGCTTGGGCTTACTGTGCTGGCACTGGGTTGGACGGAATATGCCGAGCAGCTTGCAGGGGGTGACAACTTTATCCTTATCGAAGAGGATATCGAGGTTGAACCTCCGCGGACTGCAGAGCCGCCCCCGCCGCCCCCGCCCCCGCCACCTCCCGTTATCGAGGAGGTCCCTGAGGAGCTGATCGAGGAGGAGGACCAACCTGACTTTGTGGATCAATCCGTTGAAGCCAACGAAGAAGTGGTAAAGGCCCCTGAACCTGTAAAGGCTCCTCCGCCCCCACCGCCGCCGCCGCCACCACCACCAAAAGATGATGAAGAAATCTTCGTTGTGGTCGAGGACATGCCGCTGTTCCCAGGTTGCGAAAGCGAGCCGGACAAAGATGCGCGGAAGAAGTGTTCCGACCGCAAAGTGTTCGAGTTCGTCGGTAAAAACCTTAAGTACCCCGTCATCGCCCGCGAAAACGGGGTGGAAGGTACGGTAGTGGTTCAGTTCGTCGTTGATCGCGATGGTACGGTGAAGGATGCCAGCGTCCTGCGCGATATCGGCGCAGGCTGCGGCGAGGAAGCCGTACGTGTGGTCGGCCTGATGAATCAACAGGGCCTGAAATGGACGCCCGGCAAACAGCGCGGCCGTCCGGTGAAAGTACAGTTCCGTCTGCCTGTTCGCTTTAAGCTGCAGTAAAAACGGTCCGGGAAACACACCAAAAAACGAGGCTGTCCTGAAAGGTGACTTTCAGGACAGCCTCGTTTTTTTTTAAATGAGGCTGTTTTACCGTTATGTGAAAAGAGTGGGGGTGTTTAAAAATATGCTTTGGCGGCGAAACCCACCAAAGAAAAGCCTTTTTTCGTCCACACTGCCCTGCTACGGATCTATTCTTTAATCACCTTTTGCATAACTTTACTTCCATCTTCGAGGGTGATTTCCAGTAAGTATAAATTTGCAGGCAAGCCGGAGAGGTCAACGCGCACTTCGCGCGACCTGCCGGCGTTTTGGTGCAGCAGTGCCCTGCCCGGTAAATCCGAAAGGGAGAAGGTTAAAATCGCTTTGTCTTCGCTGGTAATAGTGATTTCCGAAGTAGCGGGGTTGGGATAAATGCGCAGAAGGTTCGGAGAATTGGGCGAGCTGATATTCGTAGTAAACTGGCTGGACAATACCCAATTAGCAGCCAGGCTGTTATCGGCATTCAGATCGGGGAGTTGCAAAAAAGGACCTTTTCCATCTGCTTCAACCGGCCAGGGCGCAGCATCGGAATAAGTGACTTCATCAATCGTATTGCCGAAAGCATCGGCCAGGACCAGCTTTTGTGCTTTATTAGACAAATTTCGGGTGTACTGGTCGAAAGGGGCGATGCCGTAAAATTTTAAAAAGGCATTGGCATTGGATGCCAGGATTAATTTCCCCTGGGGAAGGAGTTTGGCATTGTTGGGAAACCGATAGGTCAGGCCGAGCTCCCGGAAGTAAAATCCGCTGAGGTCAATGGATGTGTTGCCGGGGTTGGAGATTTCGATAAACTCGAGGTCGTCGCTGATATAACCTGCCGGGGCCAGTGGATGGTAGTGAATTTTGGAAATGACGGCCCGGGGTAGTACGGGATTGGCACAAGCCTGAAAATCACGCAGGTTGGTATTGAGCCATACTATCCTGGCCTGTAGCCATTGTTTGATTTTCTGGATGTGGTTGGCATGGTTGCCAATACTTCCCCAGCGCTGATCTTCCCGCTGTACGGCTTCGGCAATCAGGGCAGCAGCCTCGTCTATTTTTCGGGCGATCACGTTATAGTTTAGAGGTTGCCCTTCTGCGCTCGACTGGTTCCAGCGCCTGGCCAGGTAGCATTTGAAAGCAGGACGTTGGAAAAGGTCGCGCCAGAAGGTAGAGCCTGTGTTATCGCCATTGGCAAATTGCCAGGTATTGGTGTGGCTCCTGTCGTAGCCCCAGAAAATAAGGTCGTTGCCAAAAGTGAGGTTGAAATCCCAAATGGGGCCGGCGCGGAGTTTTCCATTCCGGTCTTTATGGAAAAAGGTGCTGAACTGGTAGGCGTCCACATTTGCGCTAAGCTCGTTGACGAGGATAAAATCCACGAAACTCGGTACGTCTATCAGGGAGGGGTAGCCACTGAAAATAGATTCGTCTTTTGTGGCCAGTACATTGGTGAGGGTTTGGAATTGGTTTTGGATGTAAGCGTGTTGCTGGGGGGTAATATCTTCGGGATCAGGTGAATCATGGATATAAGTAACAGGAACGCTTGAATATGATGGAGTTATCCAGGCAACGGGGTCACCTCCGGTGGTTTTGTCCGCTTTGGTAATATATCCGCCGCTGACGTTCGGGAGGGTGTTGTCCGTAGGGCTCATTTTGAGGATGTTGACCCTTTCCTGGTCAATTTTTAATTTTTCCATAAAAAGGTACAGCCCTTTATAATCCCCGTTTACAATCACCTCACAGTATCGTAGCCTTGAGGCATAATTGCCGAGATCCCTGGATAGCTCATGTGAAATGAAATCGCGCACGAGGGAGGGGTCAAAAGCCAGGGCGTTAAGGACCCAATCGTTCTCCCGGGGCATACCTAGTATGGCGACATTGTTATTGGAGGCATTATCTTCTTTGAGGGTTGTCAGGCCGTATGATTTTTTTGGAAGGACCTGGGAGGTGGAGCCTCTGATTTCAACTCCAATGCGGCCATTATATTGAAGGTATGCCGGATTATTTTGATCCGCGAGCATATTTCGCGATCCGTCCGGACGGAAAATCACCTTCATTGACCCAGGCACCTTTGGTTCATCGGGGATGACCCGTGGAAGCCCTGTGAGGGGGTCGGTATCGGTCTGGATAATAACGATAGGCAGATTACTGCCGGAAAAGGACTGGGCGGCAGCTTCTATCGGCAGGATGCCGCTTACAGTGAGCAGAAAGCATATAAACAGATGGATGTAGCGGTGCATCGTATTTTTGAAAGTAATTTTAATAATAGCGCATAATAAGCAATAAGAAATAAGAGTGCCCGCTTTTATATCCAGGAGTATGCCAGAAATAAATGGGCATTTAGTTGATCGGCCCGGTATCTTTTTTGGATTCAAGGGCATTTTGGATGGCTGT
>Ga0209985_10000864_pt1 | contig 31871 bp, 32 predicted proteins | sample NOAtaG_FD_187305 | JGI IMG/M metagenome (GOLD analysis project Ga0209985, IMG submission 187305) | Freshwater lake microbial communities from Lake Erie, under a cyanobacterial bloom - NOAA_Erie_Diel6S_1000h metaG (SPAdes) (version 2) | ecosystem: Environmental > Aquatic > Freshwater > Lake ...
TGCACTAAAAAAGAAAAGGAGGGCGGTGAGCAAATTGTTGTCCTTCTTTTTTAGGGAAATAAAAAAAGGTGTCCATTTCTTATTTTTCAATTTGTTGCGCTAAACTTTTGAATCGAAGATATGATTTCCGGAAAGAAAAGCCCCATACACATATTCATCTGGAGTGGATCATACAAGCCTACCGCGACTTTCCGGAGAAAGAAAAATTCTTCACCGATTATTTCACCACGCTGGCCGGCACACCCAAGTTGAAAGAGCAGATCATCCAGGGATTAACAGCCGATGAAATCCGCGCCAGTTGGAAAAGCGAACTGGACGCCTTTAAGGTAAAGCGAGCCAAGTATATCATATATAACTAAAGAATCAGTTCCTCCGCCTAACCCCGCGCACCGCCTCAGCCGTCCAGGGATCTTCCGGCCAGTGATGCTTCGGGTACCGCATGCGTAGCTCTTTGCGAACCTCGTGGTAAGCGCTGTGCCAAAAGCTCTTCAAATCCTGCGTTACCTGAACGGGTTTGTAGCCGGGTGACAACAGATGCAAGATGATTTTTTGCCGACCCTCATTCACCGTGGGCGTTTCCGTAAGCCCAAACAACTCTTGAAGGCGCACCTCGATATGGGGCGCTTGTCCGCTGCTGTGGTAATGCAACGAAATGTGTGATCCCGATGGCACGGTTATTTTCTGTGGAGCAAATCGATCGAGCGCGGACGCCAACGGCCAGGGCAACACAGTCATGGCAACTTCCGTCCAGTTGAGTTTTTGTAGCTCGCTTCGTTTGCTCAGGCCTTGAAGAAACGGTGCAAGCCATTGCCCGGCCGTGGCCAGCAATTGTGCCTCGCTGACATCCGGCCAGGGCTCATCCGGTCGCCATTGCCGCAAACTCAACACGCGCGCCTGCCATTCGTTCTGCTCATCTGCCCAACCCGCCCACGCCAAGCCTCTTTCGCGTACGATGCTCAGCAGAAAATTAACTTGATCATCATCCACCGGCAGGGGCTTAGGTCGCGTTTGCAGCGACAGTTGCCCCACACGAAGTTCTTCGACTACGTCAATCGCTTCGCGTTGTTCATTCCAGCGCATGGCGATTTGGCGTTCGGCCTGATCTGCGAGGTCACGCTCGTCCAACGGAGCTGCCAAAAAAATCCGGCCTTCGCCACCACCTCCATCCAGTTCAGCGACTGCAATCCATGACTCAGTCGCGAGTTCATCGCCTTTGGGCAGGCGTGCCATTCGGCCGTTAACCAGTTTGTACAGCTCACCCATGCGCGTCACCTGCTTGCCTACACGCTCGGGAAACGCCCAACTCAACAACTGGCCTGCAGCATAATGGGCGGAAGTGTCAGCAGCGGCCGACACACGAAAGTGCTTTCGCCAAATTGAAGATATTTTTTCCAGGCGCTCGAGTACAGATCGTTCACCCACCACCAGCTCACCCTTTCGCCATCGGATCAAGGCGTTCAATCGCAAATTAATATCCGCACCGGCATCGCGGGCGATCGGATCTCGTTCTTCTAGCAGCGCCACCAGGTCGCTGGCCAGTGGCGACAGATTGTGCTGACTGGCCAACACCAGCAGATGTGCCAAACGTGGGTGGGTGGGCAACTGGACCATCGTGCGGCCCAGCGGAGTAACTCTTCCGTTCGCATCAAGCGCCCGCAATTCAATCAATAAGTCACGGGCTTGTTCTACCCCACCGGTTGGTGGTGGCGTAAGCCAAAACAATTCTCGCACATCATGAACACCCCAGGCAGCCAGTTCCAGCACAAGTGAAGTCAAATCGGCCTCCAGAATTTCGGGTGTGCGTTGGGGTACCAGCTTAAGGTGTTGCGGCCACAGACGCCAGGCCATACCAGCAGCAAGACGCCCCGCTCGGCCAGCCCGCTGGTCGGCTGCATCTTGCGTGACGCGGACAGTTTCTAATCGTGTGAATCCGCTTCGCGGATCAAAACGCGGTACACGGCTGAAGCCACTGTCGATAACCACGCGGATGCCTTCAATAGTCAGTGACGTTTCGGCAATGGCCGTGGCCAATACTACCTTGCGCAAACCATCGGAGCGCGGTAACAGCACTTGCTGCTGAGCCTTAAACGGAAGATCACCATACAGCGGGCAAACTACGGCCCCGACTACATCCGCCAGTAATTCACTCACCCGATGGATATCCGCTGTGCCGGGCAAAAAAACCAGCACGTCCCCTTCCTCCTCGCGCAAGGCCGTGCGCACAGCCCGTGTCACCCGCTGCGCCAACGGCATTTCGTCTTCTCGATCGGAATAGCGGATAGTCACCGGAAACAAACGACCTTGTGATGTCACGATGGGCGCACCGTCAAGCCGGCTGGATAGACCTTCGCCATCCAGGGTGGCCGACATGATCAGGATTTTTAAATCGGGGCGTAACACCTGTTGCAGTTGAAGGCAAAGGGCGAACGCAAGATCGGCCTGAAGACTGCGCTCGTGAAATTCGTCAAAGATGACCAGGCCCACTCCTTGCAGCGCGTTGTCGTGTTGAATCATTCGCGTTAGAATTCCCTCCATAATGATCTCCAAACGCGTAGCGGCCGACACTTTTGTTTCGAAACGCATGCGGAAACCCACGGTTTGCCCGGCTTCCTCGTTGAGCTGCTCGGCCAGGCGCATGGCCACCGAGCGGGCCGCCAGCCTGCGTGGCTCCAGCATCAAAATTTTTCTGCCCTCCAGCCACGGTTGGTTCAACACGTGCAAAGGCAACACAGTTGACTTACCCGCACCCGGTGGTGCCTGAAGGATTACTACCGGACGAGAGGCCAGGTATGACAACAGGTGCGGCAGGATGTCGAGAACGGGAAACGTCATTACCGGGGATCGCGCAGCACGGCTGTGGTGAGGCGATTGAGACAATGGACAAAATAGGTACCGTTGCCGGGGCCATACCAGTTCATCAATCGCGTTTCATAATGATCTACATCGTAGAATTCATCGGGTGTGATGTACCCGGTGTAGCCGCCATTGAAACTCGTGACCATGAGGGGGTGCTGCACGTGAATCGAATCCAACTGCTGCACCAGCTGTCCGGAGAAATCGCACGGAGTACCCAACCACACCAGGTTGCCCATGCGAACGGCCGAGAGATACACCGGCTGGCGACCGAACGCAGCATGAAACACCCATGGACGCAGACGCCAATCGCGCGACAGTTTCAATTGCGGATCAGCCATAGGAAGCGGGAACCGAATGGCTGCCAGGGTGGAATCGAGCACCGGCTGCAACGTGATGGTGGAAGCGGATTGCGCCAAAGCCATCGCCAGATCGGACATCTTATCCCAGTTATGTCGGGGTGAACGGGGCGCGTGACTGGCCACGCCTCCGGCCAAGAACATCGCGAATTGATAGCCCGATTTTTCTAATTGATCGACCAGCAGGCCCGGGTAATCGCGCGATAACTCCAGCACGGTGGATGACAAGCACGTGGGATGAGCGGTAAACGAAGCAAGCGCCAGGCGGTCGCCTGTCTGTTGTTCAATAACCATCATGCGAAGCAGGCGATCGACCGATGTGGTGTCGTTCAGCATCCGGTTTTCGACTATGCCCGGCACCGACTGGCGGCCGTGCAGAATTCTGGAGGGTTGCTTTTGACGGTCGGCCTGGCGGATGCTCCCCAAAATCTGATCGGCCAGGAACTGCACGAGTTTTTCGTCAAACGAACCATACAGAAACCCGATGGCTCCATGCCCCCAATTGCCCACTCCATTGTGGGTATGAGTTCCGGCATAAAACAGTTGACGGGGTTCAAAACCCAACGCAGCAATATTTTCCTCCACCCGCTCGCGAACAGCTGGCGGCATGAGCAATAAATCAATGGCCATCAGGGCCACCTTTTCGGTTCCGTTATCGACCACCACGGTACGTACGTACAAGGAATCGTGGATCGTACTAAACAGCTGCCGCCCGCGGTTGCCGTAGCCAGCCGTGGAGGTGCGGTAAGCGGGCGTGATGGAAACCCGGGCATAACCGGTTTGAAAGGCATGCCGGGCAGGTTTGGGATGTAGATTGGATATCGAATCCAACTGCGCATTGGCCTGTTGATAGAACGGTTGCTGGTGTACCTGGTAACGTTGGAGGGGAGCCACAGCAGAAAGTACCAGCACCACCAGTAACACCACCAGCAGCGCAATCAAGCCCAGAACCCCACGAAAAAACCAGCGCAACATCAATGCGCAAGATAACACTTTCAAGTTGATTTCCCGCCACGTCATGGCCAATTTCAACAGAGATATCCTTCACCCTATGAAGCAGTTACAAGCGTTATGAATAAAAAGGGTTTAAGTGAATGAACAAGCCTTTTCATCACGCCAATCTTGGCCAATGGACGTTCTGACCGGTCAGACAAATCCCCGCAAACCAGTACTGGGCAATGCTTTGCGCAGAATAAAAATTGCTGAAAAGTGGGCGATTAACCGTGCAACGGAGACAAAACCTTCTATATTTGCAGCCATTGTTTAATATCTAATAAACCAAACAACCCATGACAAAAGCTGAATTAGTAAGCCACGTTGCCGATGAGGCTGGCATCACCAAAACTCAGGCTGCCACTTCCATTGATGCGTTCATTGACGCAGTGACCAAGACCTTGAAAAAAGGTGATAAGTTGACGCTGGTTGGCTTCGGCACATTTTCTGTTTCTAAGCGTGCTGCCCGCACCGGCCGCAACCCGTTCACGGGAGAAACCATCAAGATCAAAGCCAAGAAAGTGGCCAAGTTTAAGGCGAGCAAAGAGCTTTCCGGCAAACTTTAATTTTTCATTGTAATCGCAAGAGGCCCTGTCCCAACTGATGTGGGGCGGGGCTTTTTGTTGGTGCCTATGCCTCTGCTCAATCGCCATTTGGAAATTCGAAAATCCCAACTGCCGGGTGCAGGCCTCGGCTTGTTCACCCGCGTGGCCATCGAACGCGGTCAGCGCATTACCGAATACAAAGGGCGGCTGGTACTTTGGAACAACATCAAACACGAGGACGGAGTCAATGGCTACATCCTGCGCGTGGATCGCACATGGGCAATCAACGCCAAAAACTACCTCTCCGCTTTTGGGCGATACGCCAACGATGCACAGGGTCTGTCGCGGCAACGGGGATTGAACAACAATGCCGAATACGTCATTGACGGCAGGCGTTGCTTCATCGAGGCCAAGCGGATGATCCGGAAAGGCGAAGAGATTTTGGTTGGATATGGAAAGGACTATTGGAATTTGATTCGAAAGCTGAAGAAGTCAGGCGTAATCCAAAGAAGCCCGATGCGCTGATCATCCTGCCAACTGCTCCGCTACCACAATGGCTGCCCGATCCACCGGACCACATACATGTGGAAACTTTTCTCCCCCCGTGCTGACTTCATACTTAACCTCACAAGTCAGTTTCGTCTCGTCAATGTGTAACAGAATCAAATCACGTTGGCCGGTAAAATAGCGCTCGCGCACACCCGCAACCTGCCCGTATGTGCTGCAATTGATAAAGCCCTCGGTTTGTAAACTCGGTGCGGTGAAAAAATCGGCCGATTGCTGCTCGTGCCAGGCCTCGCGTGTCGTCAGGTGGTAAATCATCGGAGTAAAAGTAGCACCCTATCAACTGTTAGTAAAATCCTTGGTGGATTGGTAATTTTGGCTCTTCACGCGACACGCTCATGAGCCAATCAACAGCCGAAGTAAAAGACAAGAAATCCAGCCTGGCTGGCCACGCTGCCCCCGAACCCTATAGGCCCAAAAACAAGGTTCGCATCGTAACCGCTGCCAGCCTTTTCGATGGCCATGATGCGGCTATCAACATCATGCGCAGAATCATCCAGACCACCGGCTGTGAAGTGATACATCTCGGACACGACCGCAGCGTAGAAGAAGTCGTAAACACGGCCATACAGGAAGATGCGCAAGCGATTGCGATGACCAGCTACCAGGGCGGGCATAACGAATATTTCAAATACATGTATGATCTGTTGCAGGAAAAAGGCGCGGGTCATATCAGAATATTTGGCGGAGGCGGTGGCGTTATTCTTCCGGACGAAATTCGCGAACTGATGGACCACGGCATTACCCGAATCTATTCACCGGATGACGGACGCGCCATGGGGCTTCAGGGAATGATCAACGACCTCGTAGAGCGCAGTGACTACGCACTGGGCGAATCGCTTACTGATGAAATTGAAAAACTCGAAACTCGAAACCCCCTGGCCATTGCACGTCTGATTACCGCAGCCGAAAACTACCGCGATCGGCATGCGAAGGCTTTTGATCATATCAAAACCCTGGCCGACAAATCAAAGGCATCCGTACTGGGAATCACAGGTACCGGTGGTGCGGGCAAGTCATCAATGGTGGATGAAATCGTGCGCAGATTTCTCCTCGACTTCAAGACCAAAACGATAGGACTTATTTCGGTAGACCCCTCTAAACGTAAGACGGGTGGTGCCCTGCTGGGTGACCGCATTCGCATGAATGCCATCAACAGCCCGCGCGTCTTTATGCGTTCGCTGGCTACCCGCCAAAGCAACCTGGCGCTCTCCGCTTATGTAAAAGAAGCCATACAGGTGCTGAAAGCAGCACAATACGATCTGATTATACTGGAAACCTCGGGCATTGGACAAAGTGACACAGAGATACTGGATCATAGTGATGTGTCACTTTACGTGATGACACCCGAATACGGGGCCGCTACACAACTGGAAAAAATTGACATGCTCGATTTTGCCGATGTGATTGCGCTTAACAAGTTTGACAAGCGAGGCGCCCTAGATGCCTTGCGCGATGTAAAAAAACAGTATCAACGTAACCACCAGTTGTGGGATAAAAAACCGGACGACATGCCGGTGTTCGGCACCATTGCATCGCAGTTCAACGACCCCGGTACCAACCAATTGTACAAACACGTGATGGATACGATCGTGGAGAAAACGGGTGCCAACCTCACGTCTACCTTCGCCATCACGCGCGAGATGTCGGAAAAGATTTTTGTGATCCCCCCGAACCGGACGCGCTACCTGAGCGAGATCTCGGAAAACAACCGGGCGTATGACGCGTGGGTCAACCAGCAGGTGATCGTGGCCGGAAAAATGCACGCCCTTCATCTTTCGCACGAAACCATAGCCGATGAATCAGTAAAAAAAGTGTTGCTGGCCGAATTTGATCGGGCGAAACTGAACCTTGATCCACGCAACTGGAAACGGATCGAAGAATTTCAGCAGAAAGTTAATCAGTACCGCGAGCCGGTATTCAAATTCAAGGTACGCGACAAGGAAATCGGCATCAAGACCCACACGGAGTCACTCTCGCACCTGCCAATCCCCAAAGTGGCGCTCCCCAAATACACCGGCTGGGGCGATGTGTTGCGATGGAGTTTACAGGAAAATGTCCCAGGTGAATTCCCGTTCACAGCCGGCATCTACCCCTTCAAACGCGAGGGTGAAGACCCCACTCGCATGTTTGCCGGAGAGGGTGGCCCGGAACGCACAAACCGAAGATTCCATTACGTGAGTCTGGCGATGCCCGCCAAGCGCCTGTCCACCGCATTCGACTCGGTGACCTTGTATGGTCATGACCCCGACTACCGCCCGGACATTTATGGGAAAATCGGCAACTCCGGTGTAAGCATCTGCTGCCTGGATGATGCGAAAAAACTGTACAGCGGTTTTAATCTGGCTGACCCGCGCACATCCGTTTCCATGACCATCAATGGACCGGCACCCATGTTGCTGGGCTATTTCATGAATGCTGCCATCGACCAGCAATGCGAGCTGTACATCCGCAAGAACGGAATGGAAGAAGAGGTGAAGAAAAAAATTGCCGCGGTGTTTGCGGCAGGTGATCGTCCGGCTTACCAGGGTTCGCTGCCAAAAGGCAACGATGGGCTCGGCCTGATGCTTTTAGGGGTTACCGGAGATCAGGTGTTGCCCCGTGAGGTATACGACAAAATCAAAGACGACACCCTGAGCCAGGTGCGGGGCACAGTGCAGGCCGATATTCTCAAAGAAGATCAAGCGCAAAATACGTGCATCTTTTCAACTGAATTTGCCTTAAGGCTGATGGGCGATGTGCAGCAATACTTTATTGAACATAACGTACGCAACTTTTATTCGGTATCGATCTCCGGCTATCACATTGCCGAAGCGGGTGCCAACCCCATTACGCAGCTCGCCTTTACCTTGGCCAATGGTTTTACCTACGTAGAATACTACCTGAGCCGGGGAATGCCTATTGACGATTTTGCCCCTAACCTGTCGTTTTTCTTCAGCAACGGTATTGACCCGGAGTACGCTGTCATCGGCCGTGTGGCCAGGCGGATTTGGGCCAAGGCGATGAAAGAAAAATACGGTGCCAACGCCCGAAGCCAGATGTTGAAGTACCACATTCAAACCTCCGGACGCTCGCTGCATGCACAAGAGATTGACTTCAACGACATCCGCACCACGCTGCAGGCGCTGTATGCGATTTACGACAACTGTAACTCGTTACATACCAATGCCTATGACGAGGCCATCACTACGCCCACGGAAGAAAGTGTTCGCAGGGCCATGGCCATTCAGTTGATCATCAACAAAGAGCTCGGCTTAGCCAAAAATGAAAACCCGTTGCAGGGCTCATTTATCACTGAGGAGTTAACCGATTTGGTTGAAGAAGCCGTATTGACCGAATTCGACCGCATTACCGAACGCGGTGGCGTGTTGGGTGCGATGGAAACCATGTACCAACGCGGCAAGATTCAGGAAGAGAGCTTGTACTACGAAACATTGAAGCATACCGGTGAGTATCCAATCATTGGCGTAAACACGTTCCTCAGTTCCAAGGGCTCACCGACTATCATTCCCCAGGAAGTCATCCGTGCGACAACGGAGGAGAAAGAGTATCAGATCAAAATGCTACGTGAGCTGCATACGCGGCAAGGCCAAAAAGCTGAGGTTGCTTTAGAGCGTGTGCAACAGGCGGCCATCCAGAACAAAAATATTTTTGGTGAATTGATGGAAGCTTGTAAGGTTTGCTCGCTGGGGCAAATTACAAAGGCCCTTTTTGAAGTAGGCGGCCAATACCGCAGAAACATGTAATGGTGATATCATACACAAAATAAAAAACCCGGCCTGGCCGGGTTTTTTTCTGTGTGTTGATGCGAATAAGCTTAATACTTCACCGTCTTCACGTTACCCGTATTGTCGGTAACCTCGAACGTAGGCGTGCCTTTCACACCTTTCAGATTGTATACCATAGCATAATTGCCCGTGAGCACGACATTCTGATTGTGCACCAGGTTACTCATGCCATCGTAAATCTTCACGTTTACCTCTTCACCATGCTGATCGGCTGCAGCCACCAGATATTTGCCCGTTTCGTTGATGCGTGCTACATGCACGTTCTTCACGATGGACTCATTCGCGTATTCAATCCGATGAACGCGCTGGCTCTGGTTATCCACCACTTCAATGGTGTACACACCGTGGCGCATACCTTTGAAGTTCACCGGGCGGCTAAAACCATTTGTCTCCGACACGCGCTCCTGATAGACAATTGTACCGTTCACATTGTATATGGTAAGTTTCACATCAGAGGCTTGCTCGGCCTGGTAAATCACTTTGAACACGCCCGTATTACGCTGATTGATCACCACCACCTTTATGGTTGACGGCTCCTCAGCAATTGCTGTAACCGTAGCGAATACCAGCATCAACACACCAAACATTACTTTTTTGTTCATAGTTGTTTTGTTTTAACGATGCAAATGTAACGGCCGTTGAAGCCTGCGGTTGGGCCTATGTAAGCAAACCGCATAAAACAACTTGAAAAAACGTTTGCGGAAATTCGCCATGCGCAAAGCTTACGTGCCAAGCTGAAAATGGGCGAAAAAGGACGTGATAACTCTCACGGGCAAACAAAGTGAAATCTAAATCGATTGCGCCAAAACAAAAAAAGCCCGGCAAAACCGGGCTTTCACATTTAATAGGAGTTGATTAGTTATTCACCACGGCCGACTTACCATTCTTGTCAGATACCTGAATAGTGAAGGGGCCATTTACCTTTTTCAGGTTGTAAACCTGAGCAAACTCTCCTTTCACTTCATGGCGATCAAGTCGAAGGAGTTGGTTGCGGTCATCCGTAATACGTACCGTGATCTCATCCTCACCCTTTGCTGTAATGAGATACTTATTCTCTTCACTCGAAATTCGGGTGACATGAACAGATGAAGGAGTGGGTAGCTCGTATCGATGAATTATGGTCTGCACTTGCTTTCCTTCCGGGCTTACAAACTCAACGGTGTATTGTCCTTCCGGCAAGTTTTCGAAATTGTAAGGGCGCATGAAGTTGTCTTTTTTACGAATCACCTCGGAGAACACAAGCTCCTGTTGGTCGTTGTAAATCGCCACACGAACATTGGCGGTTTCATTGGACTTGTAAATGAGTTTGTAAATAGCGGAACCCGACTTCATCACGGCAAAACCCGTAGATGATTCACCCGGTTGCCCGGGACCTTTGGCCATTGCCAGTGCACCAGCTGCCAGCACACTGATCAGAGTTAACGTAATTTTTTTCATACCTAAACCTTTGTGGGGTATGACGAACCGTTACCTACAAAAGTTGCAGCAGCGGATGTTAAATCTTGTTAATGTGCACGCGGTGAAAAAATTATTGCGTGTTTCCGAAACTAATTCAAATGGAATACGTCCTTAGCTTGCTCGGCCCGCTCCAGTAAAAACGACTGATACTTGATGTGATGTTGAAGAAAGGATTCACGCTTATCGGGCTCCATCAAAACGAATCTGAGGCGATCGGAAAACTCTAAGCTCAATTGGTTGGCTATGTCAAAAACGGACACCTTGGTCGGCTTTTTCGTTATGCCCAACTGACTGAGATAAGCAACATACTGATTTTGAAGCCGTGAACTGGCCGATTGTGACAGATCACTGTTCCATAACCGGACGTCTCCGCCCGGATAGAGCTTATCCCGATAACTGCGGTAAAGCATCTCCATCGAAAGCAGATCGACACATCGAACGATAATGTCAGCCTCACCGCCCGGGTGTCGTTTGATCACACTCTCCAATTTCATCAGCGACCCAACCCGGTCAACATTTGCTTTGTGTGTGAAATAAATACCAAAAACGGCATCACGTTCTTCGCAATCCTGCAAAAGCTGCCGGTACCGAGGCTCAAAGATGTGCAGGGGTACCAATTCGCCCGGTAAAGGCAAAATGGCCAACGGAAACATGGGTATGGCGATAGAATCGTTCACAAATCTTTAACAACAAATTTCCGACAAAGTTATCCCACCCACTAAAATGCGGCCACCGAATGCACCGGTACTTCAAATTCCTTCTGAATACGCGATTGTCCGCCCAAAAAACTCAGGTCTATGATAAAGGAAAAGCCGCATAAACGGCCACCGGCCTGCTGAATGAGCCGGCCGGCAGCGCCTGCAGTTCCCCCGGTCGCCAATACATCATCGTGCAACAGCACTTTGGTGTCTTTTTTCACCGCATCAATGTGCATCTCAATCTCAGCCGTGCCGTACTCCAATTCATACGATGCCCGTAGTGTTTGGTACGGCAGCTTGCCGGCCTTTCGAATGGGTATAAAAGGGACATGCAGGCGTTGGGCCAGCAAGGCACCAAAAATAAATCCGCGGGCCTCCACAGCGGCAATGGCTCCCGGTTTAAACGAACTGAAATAGCCGACAATGTCTTCCACCACCCGATCGCGCACAGGTGCATTGCTCAGCAACGGGGTAATGTCCTTGTACAGAATGCCGGGCTTTGGAAAATCCTGAACATCCCGAAGATTCCGCTTAACTTCCACTTGCAAACTCATTGAATGATTTTTCCGCCTGCAATAACGTGCTCAATCCAGTGACTTCCAAAGCTGTAGGGCCCAAAGGCAATAGAGGGCATCGGCTTACTGATGACAACGCTGGCGGCTTTGCCACGGGTGATGCTCCCATGCGTGTCCATCATGCTCAACGATGCCGCAGTGTTCAGCGTGCAGGCATTAAACACCTCCGCAGGTGTCATTCGCATGCCAATGCAGGCCAGTGACTGGTTCATCAACATATTACCACTGGGCGCACTGCCGGGGTTGTAATCCGTTGCGATTGCTACAGGTAGCCCCGCCTCGATCATCCTGCGTGCTGGTGGATAGGGAAGATTGAGAAAGAACGCTGCGCCCGGCAGCGCAGTCGGCATAATGTCCGTTCCGTGAAGCTGTTTGATTTCATCTTCATTCAAATGCTCCAGATGATCGACACTGGCCGCACCCGTTTGAATACCAACGTACACGCCTCCACTGCGCGCCAGTTGGTTGGCATGAACACGAGGTCGCCATCCATGTTTTTTGCCTGCCTCCAGAATTCGTACCGATTCCTCCGGTGAGAAGAAACCATTCTCGCAAAATACGTCCACGTAGTCCGCCAGACCTTCCCTCGCGATGGCCGGCATCATGTCGTTTATCACCAGGTCAATATAAGCCGCCTTGGTCGTGCAGGCCGGCACCGCGTGAGCACCCAAAAAAGTGGTCTTGACGATCAACGGAGTTTCGCGCCCAATCCTGCGCGCGACTCGCAGCATTTTCAACTCGTCTTGTACCGCAAGTCCATAACCGCTCTTGATTTCAACCGCCACCGTACCGGTGCGAAGAATCTCCCAGGCCCGCTTCACCGAAACTTCAAATAATTCATTCTCCGACATACTGGCAAGCGTACGCGCGGAATTGAGAATGCCACCTCCTGCTGCCGCAATTTGCTGATACGTAGCCCCTTCAATTTTCATGACAAACTCTTCTTCGCGGCTTCGGGCGAAAACCAAATGCGTATGGGAATCCACCCAACCCGGAAAAACGAACCGACCGGAGCAGTCAATCACCTGGCCGCGTTGTTCCGGCAAGGACGGCATGGGGCCGAAATCCCGGATGTGGCCCTCGTCCAGAATCAAAAAAGCATCCGGTACGATCGGCAACTCAGACATGGAACCACCGGCTACACGGCCCTGCCCCACCTCGCGCACCTGCACAAGTCCTTTGATGTTCACGAGAGTGATGGCTGCATCCATCAACGTTTCTCAAATAAGACCGGCTGACCTTGCTGGAGCATAATAAAAGGAACCAGCCCATTGTCGCGCGAAGGTTGCGGAACATACCCTTCGCTCATGACTCCCGGTGCGGCCTGCCAGGTTTGTTCAAAATGGGTTCCGTGCTGATGTAGGGTGGTGCCCAAAAACATCATAAACTCATAGCCAATTTGAGCATAGGCCGAAGGAAAAACAGCATGACGCTGGGTATACTTGCGCTGAAAGCGGAGCAAGGCGGGGTTCGAGAGCGGTGTGTAGTTAGGCGAGGAAAAAATAGCTCCGATTTTTTCATACAGTGACAAGGCTACGGACTGGTCTTCGAGCCAGGACTCACGGCCGATAACCAACACTTTGTCATTACGCAATTCAACTGCATTCACGGCCTTTGAAAAAATCAGAGGATCATCCGAGCAGACCATGACACTACCCAGGCTATCTAGTCGCAACTTAAACTGTTTGGGCTTTTTGAACTCATCATACTCGGTTGGCGATGCCAGCACGCTGGTAACCCGCGAGTAGGCGTCCTTGGTAATCATCTCGGTAGCCAATACCCGCAAGCCTAACTCACGCGCTCGTTCATTGAAACTGCCGGCCATCATAATATCACGGGGATTTTCTCCGTAGAAAACGATGACCGGTTTTGAAGGCCGGTGGGTATGAATTAGTTCGGCCGACTTGCGGCCAATCGTCTCGTGGCTTGGCTCAAACAGGAAGGCATAATCACTTCCACTTAAAAAATCGGAAGAGTTGGAGACCGGATTAGCAAACAGGTTGATCTTATGTTGCTGCGAAAATTCGAGCACCGGCTTGGCCTCCTCAGAAAAAAGAGGGCCGACAAGGACATCCGTTTGCCGCAGCTCAGGAAGTTCCAGGAGCTTTTTGACCGACTCCGGGTTGCGCTCCGAATCATACAGGACGAGCTCAATGGCTTTACCCTGAATAGCGAGCGTATCGGCCGCCAACATCATACCCTGGTACAAGTCGATAACATTTTGATTTCGCTTGCGGTTGGGCGAAGGCTCAAGCGTGGTTACCTGTATAGGAAGAATGGCGCTAACCCGATATTTTGCTTTACGCTTCGAGGTAACGCCAACCGGGAGAGAAAACTGCTGGCGCGGAAAATGGAAACGCATGATAAGTGAGTCGAAAAATGCAGCCTCAGAAGGCCACGACCGTTTCACAATGTTTTTGGCCAGGGCCTTCGCCACAATGGAATCCTGCGGGTATTCTTCCAAAACCATCTTCAAGGTCTCCGTGTCCGACACGTTGGCCAACAAGGTTCGTTTCAGGTTGAGTGCATCGGCCACGAGTGTTGGCCGTTGAATTTCGGAGAGCACCAGCAAGGACTGAAAAACCTCTCCCTTCTCGGCATAGACAGCGGCCAACAGGAAGTTCACTTCGTCCAGCTGATCCCATGAAGGATAGAGCTTGCGGATTTGCAGCAACATATCTTTGGCTACTGCCGCAAACCCCAACCGATAGGCCGACATCGCATAATAATAGGAAGCGTATTCGGGGTAAGGGTTTTCGCGATCGTAAATGGTGAGTGGCTGAAACGCCTTCATCGATTCGCTGTAGTTACCGGCCAGAAAAAGATCTTTGGCCTGCCGGTACTGCCTGCGGTAATCCTGAGCATTTGCTGAGGTCGTCAGCAACCACAGGAAAAGAACGATCAAGATGTTTCGCGGCCTGGTCATTCCCATTCAATCGTTGCGGGCGGCTTGGAACTGATGTCGTACACCACCCGATTAACTCCCTTCACTTTGTTGATGATCTCCGATGAAATTTCACTCAGAAACTCGTGCGGCAAGTGGGCCCAATCAGCCGTCATGCCATCGACACTCACCACCGCGCGAAGCGCCACCACTTTCTCATACGTACGCTCGTCACCCATCACACCCACAGACTGGATCGGCAGCAATACCGCTCCGGCCTGCCACACTTTATCGTACAAATGGTGCCGTTTCAATGCCGAAATAAACAATCCATCAACCTCTTGCAATATCCGTACCTTTTCTTCCGTGATATCGCCCAGAATGCGAATGCCGAGGCCCGGGCCGGGAAACGGGTGACGACCAAGGATGGCCGGGTCTATACCGAGTGTCTTGCCAACCAGCCGGACTTCATCTTTGAATAGTGAACGCAAGGGCTCCACCACCTTCATCTTCATTTTTTCCGGAAGGCCGCCCACGTTGTGGTGCGACTTGATGGTAACCGAAGGCCCTTTCACACTGACCGACTCAATGACATCCGGATAAATAGTACCCTGCCCCAGCCACTTCACATCGCGTATGCGGTGGGCTTCCTGATCAAAAACGTCAATAAACGTTTTCCCGATGGCCTTCCGCTTAGCTTCAGGGTCTGTCAACCCATTGAGGGCAGTGTAAAACTGCTGCCGGGCGTCAACTCCTTTGATATTCAAACCCATACCCTGGTATGAATCCAGCACTTGCTGAAACTCTCCCTGGCGCAGCAACCCGTTATCGACAAAAATGCAATGCAGGTTTTTGCTGATAGCTTTGTGAATGAGCATGGCCGCCACCGTGCTGTCAACACCACCCGACAGTGCCATGACTACCTGGTCCGAGCCCAGGCGTGACCGAAGTTCGGCTACCGTGGACTCGATGAACTGTTCGCTGGTCCAGTCTTGCGAACAACGGCAAATATGAACTACGAAATTTCGAAGCAGATTTTTTCCTTCCAGCGAATGCGTGACCTCCGGATGAAATTGAATGCCATACTGAGCCGATCCCTTCTTCCGAAAAGCGGCCACCTTGACTGACGCTGTGCTCGCAATGATCTCATAGTCTGACGGCAATGCGGCAATCGTATCCCCGTGCGACATCCAAACCTGCGAGTCGAGTGAGATTTCCTTGAGCAACTCGCTGTGATGATCAACTGAGCTGAGCCGGGCACGGCCGTATTCCCGGATGGTAGAGGGCAAGACGTTGCCTCCGCTTTTGTGAGCCATCAATTGTGCCCCATAGCAGATACCCAGCACCGGCACCTGGCCGAACTGGCCAAGGTCCAGGTCGGGTGAGCCATTGTCGCGGACCGAGCATGGGCTTCCCGAGAGTATGACCCCTTTCACCGAGGGTGTCAACGCAGGAAAATGGTTGAACGGGTGGATTTCGCAGTAGACGTTAAGCTCGCGCACCCGCCTGGCAATCAGCTGGGTATATTGCGAACCAAAATCAAGAATCAGAATTTGCTCTGCCATGCGTAAAAATAGGCTAACGGCACGAAATTACCTTGCGGTGGCGCTGCCTTGTCAATCGTCTTCGCTGCCGAAGCAATATTGCTCCAGATAGTCGGCCGCATCATCCTCGCCTGCATAAAAGGCCCGGTTCAGGCACTTGCATCCTTCGTCTGTCTTTTTTAGTTCGATTAAAGCAACGCCTTTGTAAAATAGAGCTGTAGAACTGGTATCATCCACCCGCAACGCCAGGCTGAGGTACTCCAGTGCCAGTTCGTAGCGATCCACCTGCAGGGCAAACGTGCCCCCGTACAGGTAAGCCGGGAAATACATGACATCCAGCTCAATAGCGCGGTTAACAGAGATAAAGGCGCTGTCGGGTTGGTCAAGATTAAAATACACGAACGCCAACTGGGTTTCGGTTTGAGGATCGGACTCAAAAGATCGCGCCAGTTCAAGATCACGTTTTGCCTCGCGAAACTCATCTTTCTCAAGATAGAGCGACCCACGCCACCGCAACAAGTCAGGGTTCAACGGCTGAGCCGAAAGTAAAATCTGCAGTTGTTCCAGTTGCTTTTCGGTATCACTTTGCTCACGATAAATGAATGCTTTCAGAAAGTGGCCTTGATAATTTCCCGGCGGCAAGGTCAATAGCCGGTCAGCATCGATCAGGCTTTTCTCGAACTCCCCCAGATTGAGATAACACACTGCGCGTTTATACAACGCCCCATAGGTTTCCTGGCTAGTCAGGCGGGTGGTTTCAATTACCTTCGTGTAGAGTTTTATCGCTCCGGAAAAGTCCTGCCAATTGTAGAGCGTGTCAGCTTCTACCTCCCACGATTTCCAGGCCGGTGCCGACTGGGCCAGCAAACACGGCCCACTCAGCAGGATCATTAGCAAAATCCCGGTTACCCGGGCAAAAGACTTAGGCATTCACCAACGCTTTGTTCCGCTCACGCTTCCGGTCGTTTTCGTTCAGGTAAATTTTCCGCAGGCGTATCGACTTTGGCGTTACTTCCACATACTCATCCGATTGGATGTATTCCAGGGCTTCTTCCAGTGTGTGTTTCACAGCCGGTGCAATGCGCATTTTCTCGTCCGAGCCCGATGCCCGAATGTTGGTCAACTTCTTCGTTTTGGTCACGTTCACCACCAGATCACCACCACGGCTATGTTCACCAATCACCTGGCCCTCGTAAATCGGATCGCCCGGTTCAATGAAAAACTTACCGCGGTCTTGCAAATTGTGTAAGCTATACGGAATGGCTTCGCCTTGCTCCATAGCAATGAGTGAGCCGTTGATTCGGCCTGGAATTTCTCCTTTATACGGCTGATACTCCTTAAAGCGATGCGTTACCACGGCTTCGCCTGCCGTTACATTGAGCAGATAATTGCGCAACCCAATGATACCGCGTGACGGAATCATGAACTTTAAAATAACGCGATCCGCCTTGGGTTCCATGTTCGTCATTTCCCCCTTGCGCGTACTCACCGATTCAATGGCTTTGCCCGCGTCAGTCTCCGGTAAATCAATCGTCAGTTCTTCGACCGGCTCGCACTTCACACCGTCAATCTCGCGGTAAATCACCTGCGGCTGACCAATTTGAAGTTCATACCCCTCTCTGCGCATCGTCTCAATCAAGACCGACAAATGGAGAACGCCACGGCCGTAGACCATAAAACTATCGGCCGATCCGGTATCGCCCACGCGCAGCGCAAGATTCTTCTCCAATTCACGATCCAGCCTGTCCTTAATATGCCGCGAGGTAACAAACTTACCTTCCTTGCCGTAAAAGGGTGAGTTGTTGATGGTAAACAACATACTCATGGTGGGTTCATCGATAGCGATGGATTTCAATGCCTCCGGCTTTTCGATATCAGCCACCGTGTCGCCAATCTCAAATCCTTCCAAGCCAACCAGGGCGCAAATCTCACCCGCCTTTACCTCGTCCACTTTTTTCTTCTCGAAGCCCTCAAAAACGAAGACTTCTTTAATACGCGATTTCACAATGGCGCCATCGCGCTTGACCAGGGCCACCGGCTGACCCGGCTTGACGGAGCCTCGTTGTACGCGGCCAATCGCCACACGGCCGATGTAACTGGAATATTCCAAGGAAGTAATCAGCATCTGCGTGGTACCCTGATCGATTTTAGGTGCCGGAATATGCTGAATGATACCCTCGATCAGGGCTGTGATATCCGTAGTGGGGTTTTTCCAATCCGAACTCATCCAACCTTGCTTGGCCGACCCGTAAAAGGTCGGGAAATCAAGCTGCTCTTCGGTGGCATCCAATGCGAACATCAGTTCAAACACCGATTCGTGCACTTCATCGGGTGTGCAGTTCTTCTTGTCTACTTTATTAATAACCACAATCGGCTTCAGGCCCAACTGCAACGCCTTTTGCAGCACAAACCGGGTTTGCGGCATCGGCCCTTCAAATGCATCGACTAACAACAAGCAGCCATCGGCCATATTCAACACGCGCTCAACCTCGCCACCAAAATCGCTGTGGCCGGGGGTATCGATAACGTTGATTTTATAGTCTTTATACCGAACCGAAACATTCTTGGCCAGGATTGTGATTCCCCGCTCGCGTTCCAGATCGTTGCTGTCCATGATCAATTCGCCAGGGTTTTCATGATCTTTGAAAAGGTGACCCGCGTGCAATAACTTGTCGACCAACGTAGTTTTGCCGTGGTCAACGTGTGCGATAATGGCAATATTCCTGATTTTTTGAACGTCCATACGACTCTGATTCCCCCTGATTTTTTAAAATAAGGCGCAAAGATAGCGGAATTTGATCAACGGACATGCGAACGCTTCACATCATCGCAATCCGCGAATTTGTGGTCGTCAAGAACTCGCCCATGGCATCAGCCGTAAGGCAGGCATGCACGGGAAGAATACCCAGCATATCCCCCACCTTTATTGCCGCAACCCAGTCGGGCGGCCCCGTAACAATTCCATGTTCCTGCGATAAACTTCGCACAAATGCCGGCTGCGGGGGGAGCTGCCATTCGTTACCCTGCAGCGCTACCACCTGACCAAAATGGGTAACCCCCTGAGTGTTCACAAGCGAATCTTTTGAAAAATGTACGCCTCCACCATGAATAATCACCTCCTGGCGATGCGGATATACAGCCACCACGGGGCAGGCCATCACCAAGGCAATTTGTTCGTGGGTGCACGATCCGATGGCAACTTGCGTGAGGTCGTAAAACACAAAATTGCCGGGGCGGATTTCATCGATACCCTCGAAATTTTCACAGACACTGCAAGAAGGAGTGTCGCCAACCGACAACTTAACCCCGGGATAGCGCGCCTGGTAGTCACCTTTCAATTTGGTCATGATTTGAACTTCTTCATCATGAATCGCCTGAATGGCCGCTGTCGAACGCGCCTTGTAACTGTGCCCGGCATGACTGAGAAATCCCGCAAAAGAAACTTGCGGATAACGGGCGAGGGTTTGAAGAATTGATTCGATTGATGCCGCATCATCGGGATCTACGCCTGTTCGATGATAGCCCGTGTCAACTTCGATCCAAATGGAGGCAGCAACGTGCAGTTGGGGAAGAAACAACTCAAGCGCCTCCGCATTAACCGCCAGAAGATTGAGGTGAACGTAAGAAGCCAGTTGGTTAATTGAATCTGCTTCCCGTGGATTCAACGGGAACGCGATGGTGATATCCGGCCAACCATCTCCGGCAAAATACGATGCCATTTGAACGGACGATACCGTACAACAGGTCACGCCCTCCTCGCGATACCACCTAGCTATTTGTTGCGATTGATGGGTTTTAAAATGCGGTCGAAACGTCAGTTGATGGCGGGCGGCTTTGCGCACCATTCGGGCAATGTTGGCGCGCGCAGTGGACTCGTTTATCAACAGCGTGGGTCGCACCAACGCGTCCATGGCTAAAAGGCGCTTCTGATTTTCTGAGCCGTGGCCGCCAGCTCGTCTGGTGTGGGCCTGAGCTTGGGATTGGCAAAATTCATGTCGCTCATCTGGCGAAGCGGCACCAGGTGAATGTGCGCATGCGGCACTTCCAGGCCTATCACGGCCACCCCGACACGCGGGCAGGGCAGCCCCTTTTTCATGGCCGCAGCCACATCGCGGGCAAACAGGTGAAGGTTAGTTAAGGTTGGCGTGTCCAGATCATAAATGTAGTCCACCTCCTTTTTCGGAATGACCAGCGTGTGGCCGGTGACCAGCGGATTAATGTCAAGAAATGCCAGGCAGTGCTCGTTCTCGGCCACAATATGAGCCGGTATCTCGCGGTTAATAATCTTCGTGAAGATTGAGGCCATCGCTTTACGCTCCGATGTTGACTACTTCAAATTCAGTCTCGCCTGCAGGCGTTTTAATCTTAGCGACATCTCCTTTCTTCTTGCCCAACAAGCCCTTTCCGATAGGCGATTGGGTGGAAATCTTACCGGACTTGAGATCGGCTTCTTCTTCGGACACGAGCGTGTAAGTATAGCTGGCTCCGTTTTTCTTGTTCTTAATGGTCACCTTGGAGAGTATCGATACGGTGGACGTATCCACTTTTGATTCATCGAGCAGACGCGCGTTGGCCAGCAGATCTTCCAGTTGAGCAATTTTCGCTTCCAGGTGCCCCTGAGCATCCTTGGCCGCATCGTATTCGGCATTCTCGCTTAAGTCGCCCTTATCGCGAGCTTCCGCGATCTGGCGGGCAATATCCGCCCGGCCTTTCGTCTTCAGCTCCGATAATTCTGCCTTGAGTTTTTCAAGGCCATCCTTCGTGTAATAGGATATTTTTTTGATCATATAACGCGTCCTTTCTGACGACTGAATAAAAACAAACAACGGCTTCGTTGCCGAAACCGTTGCCAAAACAAAGGTAGGAGAATTAAATTATATTGCAATTCATTATCCAACGTCTACGCGCCCACCAACTCGGGTAAACTTGCTTTTACCTGCTCGGCCAACTCATCATCTAATTGAGCGAGGTAAAGCGTCTTGGCTTTTATCAATTGGTCAAGCGTCAAACCCTTGGCCCCGCGCAGATCCGCCTTGTACAAACTCGCATTTTCAAAATTGGTGCCCATCAGGTAACTGTTCCTGAGATTGGCTTCCATCAGGTACGCATTTTGAAAATCAGCTTTGATCAGAAAGGCGCCCTCAAACTGTGCTTTGATCAGGAAAGCATCGCGAAAATTAGTGCCACTGGCATACGAAGCCATGAAGCTGGCCTGGTTGAGGTTCGCATTCTCCAAATTGGTTTGATTCAGACGGCTGTGGTCCAGATTCGACTCGATGAGCGTGGCATTTGACAGGTTGGCGAGGTTGAGATTTGATCCTTTCAGATTAACATAATTCAGATTCGTTCGCGCCAGATAACAGGTCACCAAATTGATTTCGTAGATCTTGTGCCGGTTTAGGCGTTTGACATTACCCACCGTGCGCAGCGCAGCTTCTTCCGATTCCCACAACCGAAAGTCATCAATCTCGTCCTTGTAGGCCCGAATACGCTGCCGTGTCTCACCGTTTTGATTCAGCCAAAAGAGCAAAATACCGATCACCGCAATGTCAAAGATCATTCCATGGGCTTCGGCCAGAATTTGAGGCCAGAAACTGCTGAAGTCCTCAACATAATAGGGAATACTAAGACTGATGACGAGGATCCCAACCAGGACCAACACCGAGGTGGCAGTAAGCAACGGCCGTTCGATGATATTGTCGAAAATGGCCTCAATGCGTTTAGCCAACCGGGTGATTCGTGATCGCATGGAAATCAAATGTACTTGATCAATAATCGGAAATCGGATCAATAATAGAAATAAACTTACACGCGTGCCGCCTAACGCTCAACTGCGGGGCACCAACTGCTGGGTAATCCAGACGAATTCATCTACGCCCAGTTGCTCGGCCCGTTGATCGAACAGGGGCTGCTCCAATGTGCCCGGGCGGAAGGGCAACGACTTCAGGCAATTCCGCAGTGTTTTTCGCCTGGTATTAAACGCTTGCTTCACCACCATGACAAACGATTGCTCGTTGCACGGCAACTCCTGACGGGTATTGCGCGTGAGGCGGATAACAGCCGACATGACAGCCGGTGGCGGATGAAAAACACCGGGGGGCACCTTGAACAGGTACTCAATCGTGTACCAGGCCTGAAGTAGCACACTAAGGATGCCATACGTCTTGGAGCCCGGGGGCGCGGCTAACCGATGGGCCACCTCCTTCTGAATCATACACACCACGGTGAGCACCTGCTGGCGGCTTTCCAAAATTTTGAAAAAGATCTGTGAGGAAATATTATAGGGAAAGTTGCCGATAATACTCAACGGCTGGGGCCATTGCTGTTGCGGGTTCAGCCGCAAAAAATCGGCTTCCAGTATTCGGCCGCGCAGTACAGGGAAATGCTCGTTCAAATGAATAACCGATTCGGCATCAATTTCAACCAGCCAGAGATCGTGCTTCTGTTCGACTAAAAAACCGGTTAGCACACCTGTACCCGGCCCGATTTCCACCACCGCGCGTTCTGTGTGCAGTGGCAATGCCTCCACAATTCGATTCGCGATGTTTCGATCGGTGAGAAAGTGTTGGCCGAGATATTTTTTTGGACGAACCATGCAAGACCGCCTTCGAAAGATAGAAGGATAAATTGTATTTATGTTTACTTTGCACTCATCGTACTCAGCATGCACGTTCCTGCAGACAAACCCCGTATCGGCATATCAATCGGTGACCTCAACGGCATCGGGCCGGAGGTCATCATCAAAGCATTGGGCGATAGCCGGATTTTATCCATGCTGACACCGGTGGTGTATGGCTCCACGCGCGTGTTGTCGTATTACCGCAAGTTGATGGGCTTGGAAGAATTCAACTACAGTCAGGTGCGAAACAAAGGGCAGTATTTTCCCAAATCCATTAATGTCGTCAACTGCTGGGAAGATGTGATCGAACTGAAGCCCGGACAACCCTCACGCGAAACTGCCCGTGCCGCACTGGTTGCCTTGCGCCAAGTGGTAGACGATACCCGGAATGGCTTTTTAGATGGGTTTGTCACAGGCCCGATCGACAAAAACACCATTCACGCCTCCGATTTCCCGTATTCTGGGCATACCGAATACCTGACCCAGGAGTTTAATGCCACCGAAAGTCTCATGTTGATGGTGAGTCACCGCTTCCGCGTGGGGCTGGTGACCGAGCATGTGCCGGTGCGCGAGATCGCCCAGTTTATTACGCGCGAACGGGTGGAGTTGAAGATCCGCCTGATGGAGCTCTCCCTCAAGAACGATTTCGCCATCAGCAAACCGCGCATTGCGGTGCTCGGCCTCAACCCCCATGCCGGAGACGAGGGCCTGCTGGGCAAAGAAGAGATAGACGTGATCAAGCCGGTGATTGCCGACCTGAAGAATAAGGGCAAGCTGATTTTCGGTCCGTTTCCGGCTGATGGATTTTTCGCCACCGGGCAACACACCAAATACGATGGCGTTCTGGCCATGTTTCACGATCAGGGACTGGTAGCTTTTAAAGCCCTTGCATTTGAATCGGGAGTCAATTTTACGGCTGGCTTGCCCGTAGTGCGCACCTCACCCGACCACGGCACGGCCTATGCCATTGCCGGAAAGAACCTGGCCGATGAAGGATCCATGCGCGAAGCCATCTACCTGGCCGCTGATTTGGCGAAAACACGAGCCCGGCAACTGGTAGAGAAATAGCAGCGGTTGGACTTACATTTTCGTTAGAATAGCCTGCCGCCTATCAATTGGTGAGCCGATTTCGTAGATTTACTTCCATCCCGTCTATCTCCCATGGACATTGTAACCAAAAAGCAACTGAATATCCTCATCCAACTAGCTGAGGCCGACAAGCATTTTGCCACAGCCGAGCGCGATATGATTTTCAAGATTGCCCGGGATCACAAGTTCCCGGACGACAGCGTGCAGACGCTAATAAAGAACCCCGAGCCAATTGGGACGTTGGGCGCCTTGCTGCCCGATCAGAAGTTCGATTACCTGCGGGCGTGTATTGAGTTGATTTTCGTGGACCAAAAAGTATTTGAAAGCGAGCTCATTTTCGCCCGAAGCATCGCCATAAAGCTGGGATTCAAAAAGAAGATGGTCGACTTCCTGGTTGAAAACTTCACAAAAATGAGCCCGACCGACCTAAAAACCAGGGCGATGGCCGACTTCAGTTAGGCCGCCTCACAACTAATTAACTGACTGTCAGATTTATAGGTTGCCGCTTTCGAAAAAAGAAGGTGGGTAAAAGGTTCATAATCCGGCAAAACCTGATAAATTTGCCCCCTCGTTTAAAATTGCCCGGGTGAATCTCTTTGAAATCAACATCATTGGGCTCAGTAACAAGGTTCATACCTTCGATTTTGAGCTGGATGCAGGTTTTTTTGAGCAGTATGGGAAGGAAATACTGGAGGGTGGGCTTTTTCAGGCGAGAGTGCTGTTAAACAAGCACGAAACGTTCATCGAGGCTTCGTTCGAGATCAAGGGTACTGCGTGGTTGCTCTGCGACCGGTCGCTGGAGCCGTTTGACCAGCCGGTGAGTTTGGTGAAAAAAGTCGTTTTCAAGTATGGGGAAACGGCCAGCGAGGAAAGCGATGAGATCATCATCATACCCCGAGACCAAACCAGCCTGGAATTAGGGCAATTGATGTATGAGTTCATTTGCCTGGAGATTCCGATCAAACGACTTCACCCGAGGTTTGCCGAAGAGTCCGATGATGATGAGACAGAGGGTAGCGTAGTTTACCGCTCCGATGCGGAGGACGAAAGCGAAAGTGAGTCCATAGATCCTCGATGGAGCCAGTTATTGAAATTAAAAAAGAACGAGAATTAAATATTTTACGTCATGCCAAATCCGAAACGAAAAACCAGCAAGACCCGCAGAGATAAACGCAGAACGCACTACAAGGCGGTAGCCAAGCAATTTGCTACTGACCCCGTAACAGGCGAAACGCACCTGCCCCACCGCGCCTACTGGCACGAAGGCAAGCTCTACTTCAAGGGCAACGTGGTAATGGAGAAAGAAGTACTCGCCTGATCCTTCATGGCCGGTCTTCTGTCGACATGCCTCGCAGCCGGAAAGAAACCTGGATCACCCCGTGGTGAACGAGGTTCTTTTTCAACTCATTCCAATGCTCGGTACGCAACCGGGCATTTTGCTTTCCTAACCTTTACCTCGCATGAGTAAAACCAGGGCAGCCATCACCGGTGTGGGCGGCTTTGTACCGGATTACGTGCTTTCCAACAAGGAGCTTGAAACCATGGTAGACACCACCGATGAGTGGATCACCTCGCGCACCGGCATCAAGGAGCGCAGAATTTTGAAGGGTGAGAATCAGGGTGTGTCCGTTATGGGTGCTGCTGCCGTGCGCGACTTGTTGGCAAAAACGAAAGTTGATCCTAAGGAGATTGACTGCATCATCTTCGCCACGGTCACGCCCGACATGGTGTTCCCGGCTTCAGCCAATCTGGTAGCAGCCGAAGTGGGTGCCACAAACGCCTTCAGCTTTGATGTGAGCGCAGCGTGTTCCGGTTTTCTGTATGCGTTGAGCGCTGGGGCGGGATTTATCTCCAGTGGCATGTACAAAAAGGTAATTGTGATCGGTGGCGACAAAATGTCGTCCATCCTTGATTATACCGACCGCACAACGTGCATCATTTTTGGCGATGGAGCCGGCTGTGTGTTGCTGGAACCCACCACCGAGGAGGTCGGCATTCTGGATGCGGAACTAAAGAGTGACGGTTCGGGTGCGCCTTACCTGCATATGAAAGCAGGCGGCAGCCGAATGCCGGCCTCGCACGAAACAGTGGATAAGCGGCTTCACTACGTGTACCAGGAGGGGTCCACGGTGTTTAAGTTTGCGGTTACCAACATGGCCGAAGTAGCAGGCGAAATTGTGGAACGCAACCACCTGAAGCCGGAAGATATTGCCTGGCTGGTTCCCCATCAGGCCAACAAGAGAATTATTGATGCTACAGCGCAACGGGCAGGCATTACCGAAGACAAGGTGATGATGAACATTGCCCGATACGGCAACACCACCGCGGGCACACTACCTCTCTTGTTGTGGGACTACGAAAAGAAATTGAAAAAAGGTGACAACTTAGTATTGGCCGCTTTTGGTGGTGGCTTTACCTGGGGCGCCATGTTGGTGCGCTGGGCTTACAACAGCAATTAAATTTTTAAGATCGAATTATTTTTTACGAGTGTTATGGCGACTATTTCAGATTTAAGTAAAGGCAATTTTGTTCGGTACAATGGCGAAGTGATGCAGGTGGAGGAATTGCTTCACCGCACCCCGGGCAACTTGCGCGCATTCTATCAGGTGAAGCTGCGCAATGTGCGCAACGGCAAACTGGCCGAAAACCGGTTTCGCCCGGGCGATGAAATTCAGATGCTACGGGTAGAAACAAAAGAATACCAATACCTCTATGCCGATGGCGAAAGTCTGGTGTGCATGGACAACAACACCTATGACCAAATCTACCTGGATAAGGCTTTGCTGGGGGACGCGGTGAATTATATCAAGGAAGGGGTAACGCTCATCATTGCCTTTGAAAATGGCACCAACCCCCTAACGGCTGAGGCCCCTCAACACGTAGTGGTGAATGTGACCTATACCGAGCCGGGCATCCAGGGCGACACCGCCACGCGCACCCTGAAACCGGCCACCATCGAAACCGGTGCCGAAATTCGTGTACCTTTATTCATTAATACCGGTGATAACATTAAGATCAAGACCGCTACCGGTGAATACGTTGAGCGGGTAAAATAATATGGCTGCCAAGAAATCAAAAAACGGCAAGGACACTGCTCCGGCCGAAAAAGTTAAACTAACCTCTACGGATATGAAAACTTCCGAGATCCGGGACCTGATTGATTTCATCTCCCAAACCGGGCTCAATGAAGTGAACATTGAAACCCGCGAGCTCAAACTTCATGTGAAGCGCGAGCCCGATCAAAAAGTGCTGAAGTCAGCGGCTCCGGTAATGGCCGCCCCTATGGCCATGGCACCTCCCGTGGCTGCGCCCGCTCCGGCAGCAGCTCCGCCTGCCCCAAAGGCGGAAAAGCCTGTAGCCGTCAGCAAGAACACGCTTGAGATCAAATCCCCGATGATTGGTACGTTCTATCGTTCCGCCAACCCCGACTCGCCTCCCTTTGTCTCCGTGGGCGACAAGGTTTCGAAAGGTCAAACGGTGTGCATCATTGAAGCCATGAAGCTGTTCAATGAAATTGAATCTGAAGTTTCCGGTACTGTCGTTAAGGTGATGGTCGAAAACTCATCACCGGTAGAATACGATCAGGTACTGTTCGTTGTTGAACCGGACTAACAAGTAACGATTTGGGGATTCCGATTTTCGATTGAACCGGTTTGCAATCGGAACGCATAAAGTCTTAATTCTCAAGTCAAAAAATCCAAATTAGAGCTCATGTTCAAAAAGATATTGATTGCCAACCGGGGTGAGATTGCTTTGCGCGTGATTCGTACGTGCAAGGAAATGGACATCCGCACGGTAGCCGTGTACTCTACGGCCGACCGCGAGAGTCTTCACGTTCGCTTCGCTGACGAAGCCGTGTGTATTGGTGACGCTCCCAGTAAGGAATCCTATCTTAACATCCCGCGATTAATTTCGGCTGCCGAAATCACGAATGCCGATGCTATTCACCCGGGTTATGGTTTTCTCTCAGAGCGCGCTGAGTTCTCTGCCATCTGCCATGAGTACGGTATCAAGTTTATCGGGCCCTCGCCCGAAATGATCAACGCCATGGGCGATAAGTCGACCGCGAAGGATACGATGAAGAAGGCTGGCGTGCCCACCATACCGGGTTCCGATGGCTTGCTCAGCTCGATGGAAGAAGGTATTAAGATCGCGAAAGAGATTAAGTACCCGGTAATCGTAAAAGCAACAGCCGGAGGCGGTGGCAAGGGGATGCGCATCATCAACGATGAAAACGAATTCAAGAAGGCGTGGGACGATGCCCGCAGAGAAGCCGGAGCTGCGTTTGGCAATGATGGTTTGTACCTGGAAAAATTTGTGGAAGAACCCCGCCACATTGAAATTCAAGTGGTGGGCGACCAATACGGCAAGGTATGCCACCTTAGTGAGCGTGACTGCTCAATTCAGCGCAGACATCAAAAACTATTGGAAGAGACGCCATCACCCATTGTAAGCCAGGAATTGCGCGAGCGCATGGGCGAAGCGGCTATCAAGGGTGCCAAAGCCATCAACTACGAAGGTGCCGGCACCATCGAGTTCCTCGTGGATAAACATGGAGATTTCTACTTCATGGAAATGAATACCCGTATTCAGGTGGAGCACCCGATTACGGAGGAAGTAACCGACTATGATCTGATCAAAGAACAAATCAAGGTGGCAGCCGGAGTACCTATTTCGGGACGCAATTACTTCCCGAATCTGTTTGCCATGGAGTGCCGCATTAATGCAGAAGATCCAGCGAACGGTTTCCGCCCCTCACCAGGGAAAATTCTGAATTTGCATTTACCGGGTGGGCACGGTGTGCGCGTAGACAGTCACGTATATGCCGGCTACACCATTCCGCCCAACTACGACTCCATGATTGCCAAGCTGATTGTAAGCGGCCAGTCGCGCGAAGAAGTGATTACCCGTATGAAGCGTGCTTTGAGTGAGTTTGTGATAGAAGGGATTAAGACTACAATACCGTTCCACCTCAAGTTGATGGACAATGTCACCTTCCGTTCGGGTAAATTCACCACGAAATTCCTCGAGACTTCGTTTGACTTCTTAGAGTTAAAGTAGTAGCAAGGGCGCAGAAATGCGCCCTCAGTTTTCTTTTCGCTCGTTCGTATAGGCTTTGCTATACGCGTCAATGATGTCGCGCACCAGGCGGTGGCGCACCACATCCCGCTCATTGAGTTCGACAAAACCAATGTCTTTGGTATTATACAATATCCGCACGGCCTCTTTTAAGCCCGACTTTTGGTTGGGTGGAAGATCAATCTGACTGGTGTCGCCCGTTACGATCATCTTACTATCCGGTCCCATGCGGGTCAAAAACATTTTCATCTGCATGGGCGTGGTGTTCTGGGCTTCATCCAGCAAGATGAACGCATTATTGAGTGTGCGGCCCCGCATATACGCCAGCGGGGCAATCTCAACGATTTCACGCTCCATGAAATATTTCAGCTTTTCGTGGGCGATCATATCGCCTAAAGCATCGTATATCGGGCGAAGATACGGGTCAATCTTTTCCTTGAGATCTCCCGGAAGGAAACCGAGGTTCTCCCCTGCCTCCACAGCCGGCCGCGTAATAATGATCTTCTTTACCTGCTTGTTTTTCAGAGCCCGTACCGCCATGGCCACCGAGATGTACGTTTTACCCGTTCCGGCCGGCCCCAGGGCAAATACCAAATCGTTATCCTTAACCGCCTGCACCAGCTTCTGCTGGTTAACGGTCTTCGCTTTAATCGGATTACCCCTCGTGCCATAGAGCAAAAGGCCTTCGGGTGCATCCTCGGGGATAAACTCCTGGCGCTCCTGAGCAATATAGCCGCGGACATTTTCGCTGGTCACCCGGCCAAACTGATGAAAGTGGTCAATCAAAGCCGCGAGCACATCTGCGATCTGAATCACTTCGCCACTGTCGCCCTTTACCACAATTTCGTTGCCGCGCGAAATGATCTTACTCTTCGGAAAGGCCAGGGCCAGTTCGTTTATGTTTCGATTTTCAACCCCCAGGAAATCAATGAGGGAAATGTCGTCCAGTGTTACGGTTTTTTCGATCAACGAAGTAAAGTGCTTTAAATGACTTAATTTTGATCAAAGTTAAAACAAATTCCGGTGCATGGCTCACCGGGCGTCCGGATGGCGATCATCACGTTACTAACCGATAGCGGAGACAGCGACCACTACGTGGCGTCCATCAAGGCAAAAATCCTTAGCATTAATCCCGGCATTACCCTCGTTGATATCAGCCATCGTATAGCCCCTTGCGATATTGCCCATGCCGCGTTTGTGATCAAGTCGGTGTTTCGCGAGTTCCCCCGAAACACCGTTCACCTGGTGGGTGTCGACTCGATTGGGGGCAAAGATGACGCGCTGATAGCCGTTCAATTGGAAGATCATTTTTTCGTTACGGCCGACCATGGCCTTCTGGGGCTCATCAGTGAAAAGAACCACCAAAGCATGGTGGAACTAAATGCCGTGAACCCGGTGCTCACCACGTTTCCCGAACGCGATGTGCTGGCACCGGCTGCGGCAAAACTCGCCAGTGGCGTGAACATCACCACGCTGGGCAAACCGATGGTGGGTTTCAAGAAAATGATGGATCGGCAGGTGAAGGCCAATAAGCGTTTGATTACCGGTCATGTCATCCGCGTGGACGCCTTTGGCAATCTCGTAACCAACATCCCGCGGGTCGTTTTCGAAACGTTGAGCAAAGGAAAGAATTACACCGTTCAGTTTGGGGGGGAAAAATTCAGAAAGTTGCATACCCAATATCACCAGGCGGACCAGGGCGATTGCTTTGTTCTTTTCAATAGCCTGAACCTTCTGGAGATTGGCATTTACAAAGGAAATGCCAGTGAATTGCTGGGGCTTGGCTATGACAGCGTGGTGAACATCATGTTTGAGGAGTAGTCACGATTTGCGGCTCCTCCGAAAATACCAGTAAAGCGCATAGCTGACCGCCACGAGGAACACGAAAGGAAGCAGGGCTCCGACCACATAGCCCATCTCATAAGCCGTGTCGCGGGAGGCCAGCGTATCTTGAGCTACAGCGAGCGGCAGAAAAAATTTAATCATCTTGCGAACAAATCTAATCGAAAATGCTAACCCGAATTGTGCGCATGCATTTTACCGAGGCCGGTGTGGACGAATTCCTGGCAATTTTTGATCGACATAAGGAGGCAATCCGGAATTTCCCCGGCTGCCAGTCACTGCAGTTGCTGCGCGATGCCGATGATGAGAACTGTTACTGCACCCTTAGCACGTGGCAGGATGAGCAAAGTCTGGAGAATTACCGAAAGTCAGAGTTGTTTGGCCAGGTTTGGGGGCGGGTAAAAACGTTGTTTTCGGAGCGTACGCAGGCGTTTTCGTTGAAAAAATTTATTGAAATGTAGAATTGCAGAGGTTTCAAACTTTAAACATCTTTGCACCCTTGTTAACCGAAGCCTTGGCATAGGTTAACCGAACAAAAGTACCTGTTCAAACCTTAGTGGCAGGCCCGGTAATTCGGGATAGTTGCTCCTCCCCGGGGAGGGCGAAGGCGCAAGACTCAAACGCTTGCGCTGAAAACACAGAGGTTAAATGCCTAAGTGGCGGTCCCGACAAGTCGGGATGGTAGACGCGCACGAATTCAAGTCGTGCGCTGAAAACACAGAGGTTAAATGCCTAAGTGGCGGAACTGGTAGACGCGCACGACTCAAAATCGTGTACCGAAAGGTGTGCCGGTTCGATTCCGGCCTTGGGTACTAACCCCGGCAGTTGTTGCCGGGGTTTTCTTTGTGCGTCAGGCATGTTTACTGGCTAAAGGGTGCAAGTCCCGAATGAGTGCTGAAGTGCATATCATTAGCTAAGAGCAAGGGTGTCGCGGGCAACTGCGAATCTGAAGGAAGCTTAAGGCATATTCTCGAGCCTACG
>Ga0209985_10000867_pt1 | contig 31720 bp, 22 predicted proteins | sample NOAtaG_FD_187305 | JGI IMG/M metagenome (GOLD analysis project Ga0209985, IMG submission 187305) | Freshwater lake microbial communities from Lake Erie, under a cyanobacterial bloom - NOAA_Erie_Diel6S_1000h metaG (SPAdes) (version 2) | ecosystem: Environmental > Aquatic > Freshwater > Lake ...
CGCGGTTGGCGTCGGCAAGGCCCCAATGGGAAGCGGTTTTGCGCAGCGCCAGCAGCGGCCTGCCGGGCAGAAAAAGGACGAACGCATCGAGCAGCAGCAATCCGCCCCCGGCAAACGCTGCAATCCGTGCAACTGGAAGCAGGTTCTCGTAGCGGTATGCCAGGGCAAACAGCAGGAACAGCCCTCCCGGCAACAGGAAAAAGGCGTTGGGAAGAAACAGACTGAAGCGGCCCCGGAAGCGATGCATCAGCGTGGAACTTCTATTTCGCGGAAAATCTGGTTCACCACTTCCTGCATTTCAACGCCGTCCATTTCACTTTCAGGCTTGAGGATGAGGCGGTGGTTGAGCACGGCAAACGCGATCTGCCGGATATCATCGGGTGTGCAGTAATTGCGGCCGTCCATCGCGGCGATGGCTTTGGCGGCCTTCATCAGCGCCAGGCCGGCGCGGGGCGAGGCGCCGAGGTAAATATCCGGATGGCGGCGTGTGGCATCGATAGCTGCAGCGATATAACGCAGCAAAGGTTCTTCCATGTGCACGGCTTCGACGGAGCGGCGACAAGCTTCGATATCAGCCGCTTCCAATACCTGCTGTATATCGCGCACCACTTGCTGGCGGAAATCGAGACTGAAGCGACTCAAAATCTGAAACTCCTGCTCCAGGCTCGGATAACCGACGCGGATGCGGAAAATGAAACGGTCTTGCTGCGCTTCAGGCAGTCGGTACGTGCCTTCCTGCTCTACCGGATTCTGGGTAGCGAGCACCATAAACGGCTGCGGCAGGCGGTGCGTGGTTCCGTCGATTGTCACCTGCTGCTCTTCCATCACCTCAAACAATGCTGCCTGCGTTTTTGCCGGGGCGCGGTTGATTTCGTCGATGAGTACCAGATTGGCAAAAACCGGCCCTTGCTTGAACTCGAATGCCGAATCGCGGACATTGAAAATGCTGCTGCCGGTGACGTCGGCCGGCATCAGGTCGGGTGTGAACTGGATGCGGTGGAAGCGCAGGGCGGTGGCGCGCGAGAGGAGGTTTACCGCCAGCGTCTTGGCTACGCCGGGAACACCTTCTATGAGCACATGGCCGTTGCAAAACAAACCGGCCAGCATAAGGCGAACCATTTCTTCCTGCCCTACCAGCACCCGTGCAAGCTCGGTCTGAACCTTGCTGGCAATGTCGGCGGTGGGATTTTCACTGGGTGTATGCGTATCCATGGATCCTATTGGTTTTTTCTGTGTTGTTGGTAAAAGCTTGCCAGCATGCGGTGAAACAGTTCCGCCTCCTGTGCGCTGATACGCCGTTGGGCGAACTGCTCTCCTGTCTGGATGAGTTCTTTGATCTGTTCAAGCGGCTGACCTGTGCGCGAGGCCAGGCGTTGGATGAAATTCGCGTCAAGGGCTTGGGTGCTCAAGCCAAAATGTTGCCTTACATAGGCCAGGAAAACCTGCCATTGCTCGCGCTGCAGTGCACTGTAGTTGCGGGTGCGGTGAAACTCGCGGCCGATGGCGCGGGTAAATTCCATGGTGCCGTTGCGGTTCACCGGCAAGACGGGTATGATGCGCTGCGCCCTGCGCGAACGGAAAACGAGCAACAAGACCAATGTGCCAAGGAGGATATACCAGGCGGTGCGCAAAGCGGGTTCAGACAGGATGAACGAAAGCGGTGAACGGCTGTCGCTGTTGCCGGGTTCATAGTCGGGTTTGGGCTTGCGGCTGATTTCATCCCACAACAAGGTCGATTTCGGATTCAGATGCCGTAGCACGTCGAGGCTGTACACCAGACCCGAATCGCGGCTCAACATGAGATTGGTAAATACCACCGGCGCCGAATGCAGGAAAACGCGGCCTTTCCCCAAACCGGCCCGGATAAAATGCGCATTGCCCAGGGCATTCACACCGAGCAATACCACATCGTTGTTCTGGTTGAGGTAATAAGCCTGGTCTGCCGTTTCCCAACTGGCCCAAAAATACTGACTCAGTGTATCGCGGTAGAAATAGCTGAGTTGGTATTCTTTGCCCTTGAAATCGGGGTGCTTCAGGAAATAGGATTCCGTGGTGTCGACGCGCATGACCCGCCTGAAACCAATGCCCAATTGCTCGATCAGGTATTCGGAATAGCCATCGGTAGCGATGAAGGCATCGGCGCCGGCACGGACCGCCTGCAAGAGGCTGTCGATTTCAGCGCGGCGCAGGTATTGGTTGTTTCCAACGAAAAGATACGTACGTGGCCCGGCATTGCTGTCTGAAAATGCTGTTTGGAAGGAAGTGGCGTGATCGAGCAGCTGCGTTTTCGCGAAGTGCTTTTTGGCCAGGCGGTGAAAATCGCTCAGGTCGAAAGGTTCTTCGGCGTTGATATTGTAGGTTTCGTTCCAATTGTAGCGGTCGCGCCCATCGCCAGACCAATACCAGAGCATGAAAATGCCACCCAGGAGGATGCTCGCCAACAGCATAATCTGCACCAGCCTGCGGTTCAGGTTCACAATGGCCTCCTTTCCATGCGTTGGATCAAGGTCTCAACGGCGCTTGCGAGGGTATTGTATTCGCTGGTTTCAGGCAAGATGCGACCGAACCAGGCGCGTTCGTACGCGCGGGTGAGGGCGCGACAGCGATCGAGTTGCGCAAAGGGCTCGGCTTCACGGAGATATTGCCGGTTTGTTTTGCCGGGTTCGAGTTTGATCCAGCCTTTCAGGTGGAGATTGCGGAGCAGCTCGAGAAAACGGAAGCGCAAGGCAGCACGCAGATCGCCTTCCTGTTCGGCGCGGAAAGCCAGGGTGTGGTAATCGGTGGCGAGATCGACTTCAGGCGCTGTTTCATCCTCAAATCCTGTCCGCATGCCGTTCCGCTGATTCCGCAGCCCGAGGGTACCGGCAAAGAGAAACCAGAGCAAAACAGCCACCGCGGCCAGCGCAATGCCGATCATGGTGTTGCGGAACCAGGGTTTCTTCCACAGCGGTTCTGACGGCTTTTCCTCTTCCGCTTCTTTAGGTTTCTGCCGATAGCGCGAAGAATCAATGGGCGTCTCTTTTTCCTTTTCAGGTGGCATTTCACGGTAGTCGCGTGCACGGCGGAGCGCGTCTATTTCATCCTGCGATTTGGCTGCGCCCGGCAGGCTTTCATCCTTGAATCTCTTGTTGTTGTCGCTCCGGCTTTCCTCTGACAAGTGTGAGTATTCTACCGGAGCGACTATGGTGTCAACCGTCGTTTCAACCTGCGCCGGCAGATCGACCGAAAAAGCGCACAAGGCCATCCAGAAAAAGTACTTACTCCGTCTCCAGCCCATATACACGTTTCTGTTTGCGGATTTCGTCCACCCGCGCTTTCATGCCGCTTGCCTGGTGTATTTCGCGCAGACCGAAAGCGAGGAGGGTGCTCATGAATAAATAAAACGTCAGCATCAGGTTGGCCACCAGGTAAAAACCCAGCGCCAGGAACCATTGCAGCCATTCCTGCATATTGCTGCCGGGTGTTTGCACGTTCATGCGCAGCAGCGATTCCAGCAGCAAGGTGGTCGGTGAAAGCAACAAGGCAAAGCAGAGAAAGAGGAAAACAGCGAAAAGTGCGGCCGCTTTGTAAATGCGCCAAACGGTACCGAAATAGGTAACGAGTATACGCAGGCCGCCGAGCGGATTACCGCCGCTTTGCCAAAGGTTGATGGCAATCCACACCAGCACAGGCGGCAAGCCAATGACCATACCAGTAGGCCATTCGTTGTTTTGCGCGCGCATGATGGCCCAAAGCAAGGCCAGTGGCAATACGATTCCGGCGCTGCGGCTCAGCATGAAGCGCCAGGCGGGCTGCTCGTTCCCGAAATGTCTGCGCACACGCGAGGCGGCAAAGGCAATGAGCAGGGCGAACCAAAGCAAGTTGGTGCCAAGCATGGCGGGATAATGGTAGATGTCGAAGAAATGGCCGAGGAATGAAAGTGATTTCCCCAAAGAAGCCATGAAACCCGTTATCGGATTACCGGATTGAATTTCCTCCAGGTTGCCATTGCTGAGGAGCAGGAAAAAATCTTTGCCGTACAAGGTGTGCGCAAGCCACAACATGCCAAGGGAAAGCAGGAAGGCGATGCGCATGCCGTACCCTAAATGCAGACGCAGGAGATCGAAAGTGCGGAGCAAGAGGCTGCCGCTGGTGGGAATCTCGTCCAGTTGCAGGTCAAAAGGTTTTTCCGGTTCGGGACGGTCTTCGGGTGCCTGTACTTCTTTGTTTCCACCAAAACGCCGCAGCGGGTAAATCACGAAATAGTACAGCATCAGCAAGGCACTCAAGCCGATGAAACTGAGGCGCAGCGCCGGATGCAAATCGGTATAGCGCGTCACAAAGCCTTCGACCCAGGCGGCGATAAGGATGATGGGAACACAGGCCAGCATCATGCGCACGCTGCGGCGGGCTGCCTGCTGAAAACTCCGGCCACGGCTCAGGGTTCCGGGGAAAAGCAGTCCGGCGCCCAGGGTGAAACCTGCAGCGCCTTCCAATACCATGGCGAGAATTTCGAGTGCGCCGTGCATCCAGACTGTGAGGTTGAAATCCCAGGCCAGTCCACGGCTGTAAAAGAAATGGATGAAAGTGCCGAGCATGATGCCGTTGATCAGCAGCACAACACCCGTGCCCAGCGCGAAGAAGGCGCCGAGGGTAAACATCAGCAAAGCCACACGCAGGTTGTTGATCGCGATGTACACGAACATTTCTCCCGGTGATTCCGACTTGTAAATACCCAGGGGATCGCCCTTCTCAATGTTATCAAGGGTTTCGGCCACATATGCCGGACCGAATATGGTTTCAGGGAAGGCCGGATTGCGGGCCGAACTGAAAGCGCCAATCAGGCCGCAGGCCACAACCACCAGAAAAGCCAGCAGCATCGCCTTCCGCGCGTGGTAGCTCATCAGTGGAACTTCGTTGAGCCAGAAGTGCTTTACGCGAGCCAGCGAAAAACCCTTCCCGCGGTAAACCCGGGCAAAGAGTTGCTGCGCGATGCCGTTCAGGTACACGCGGACGGAGCGGTTCGGATAATGGGTGCGCGCATAGGAAAGATCGTCGGTTATGACCGTAAAATGTTCACGCAACACACCGGGATCGGGATTCCCTTTGTTCCAGGCCGATTCAACTTCGGCCCACTTGTCTTTACTTTGTTCGATGAATCGGGTTTCCCGCATCCGTTCACAAGAATAAGGCAGTCAAGAGGGTATGCGCAACATTTCCATCCAAACAACCCAACACGTCAGCATCGATTACAAACTGGCGACGTTGCAATGGCGGCTGTATGCCTTTATCATCGATATGTTGATCATCGCCTTTGGTGCCTTCATGTACTACCAAACGGTGTTGCAAATCTCCGATGGACTGTACGCCATGCTGCCCCTGCTTGGTTGGGTTTGGTGTTACAGTCTCTTGTTTGAAGTTTTGCTGCGCGGAAGAACGCCAGGCAAACTGGCACTTTCAATCCGTGCGGTGCGGGCCGACGGACAGGAAACGGGATTCACCGAATACTTCCTGCGCTGGGTGTTTCGCAGCGTGGACATCTGGGGCTCTTTCGGGGCCATTGGCGCCCTGATGATTTCAGGCACCGCGCGCATGCAACGCCTGGGCGATTTGCTGGCTGATACTGTGGTGATCAGTACCGAATCGGGCGATCGCGTCGAATTGTCGTCCCTCTTTCAACTCCGCACCGAACAGAACTATCAGGTGAGTTATCCGCAAGTGAAGCAGTTGCGGGAAGAAGACATCATGTTCATCCGCAAGGCGCTGATCCGCGAAAAGCGCTACGGCAACCGCGCCCATGCGGTATTGCTGGAACAACTGAGCCGCAAAACCTGCGAACTGCTGGGAATGGATCCGCCGCCTGAAAAGCAGGTGCGTTTATTCCTCCGCAAAGTGGTGGAAGACTATGTCGTTATTACGCGCTGAGTTCGCGTTGCAGCAATTCGCTTGCCGCCCGGTAACCGGTTTCCATGATTTCTTCTGCCCTTTCAAAATCAAACATTTGATAGGCGTCGCCTGCCGGTTCGATGAACCAGCGACAATGGCCGGTTTTGCGGGGAAGCTCCCCGGCAATGGCCAGGTGGAAACACTTTTCAGCCAGGTACCATTTTCCCCAGTCTTCACCCGCAGCCCTGGAAGTAATGCGGTTTACATGCACGCCGAAAATGTGATGAGGCAAATCGAGCAGGGGTTCGATGGGGAAATTGTTCATCACGCCGCCGTCGACCAGCAATTGCCCGTTGCGGCGCTGTGGCTCAAATACGAGGGGAACGGCAGCCGAGGCCAGGAGTGCATCGCTGAGCTTACCGGAGTTGAAGTGCACGGCTTCACCTTTCACCAGGTCGGTTGCCGTGGCGAAAAAGGGAATGGAAAGGTCTTCGAAGCGAGCCGGCAATTGCTGTTGCAGGATTTTCTCGAGGGGTTCGAGGGAAAAGAGTCCGTCTTTGCGCCAAAGGAAATTGCGCCATCCGAAGTAGCGGCTGTTGCGCATCCATTCAAACGCATCCTTCCACGAGACGCCCGCGGCGATGAATGCGCCGGCGATGGCACCGGCCGAAGTACCGGATACGGCGCGCACAGGCACTCCTGATTCCTGCAAGGCCCGCCATACGCCCACATGCGCGAAGCCACGTGCACCGCCTCCGCTCAATACCAGCGAAATGCCTTCGCTGATGGACGCCGTATTCCGCTCCCGGGTCACAGGTAAAACTGGTCAATCAGTTGCCGCACGATTTCCTTTTCGTCGTTGCCGGGAATGGTGGTGATGCGGAACGTGCGCTGGTCTTTGGTGCAGAAAACCTCCCATTCATGGCCGCTCAGTTTTTCGTTCACCGCCCTGGCCACCAAGGTTCCGTCGGTCATGCGCACCGTGATTTCATCGTAGATCTTGTATTCAACGGTGATTTTCTGGCGGTGTACGGTGCCGATCTTCTTGAAATCCTGGATGATATCGGTGGCGATAACGGTTACCGGCGCCGTGCGCTTGCGTTCCACCAGGCCGCGGGTCGGACTGTTGTCAGGCGCCGGTGGATTGGAATAATTCCCGGTTTTGGCCAGTTTGAACTTCTCGAGGTTGGCGGCGATCAATCCGCTGTCAGACATCAGCTCAAAGTCTCCGACTGCATCATCGGGCGGATCGAGGAAGCCGGTATAGGCAGTTTCAAAACGCTGTTGTTTCCCGGGTTCCGTCACCACCCAAACCCAGTAATAGACCGTTTTACCCAGGTTATTGGTGCTGCCGCGTGCGATGAGGATGCATTCTGTGCTGTCGCTGAAACGCCGGATGGAAAAGTTATCCGAACCCAGGAGCGAGCGGCTCATCGGCTTAAAGAGGCAGACGGCTTTTCCGTTTTTATACAGCGTATCCAGGCTCACGAGCGTCGAACCCAGTGCTTTGCTCCGCGCTATTTTCTCCTGGTGCACGCGTTGTTGCACTTTCTCCTTCTGGGTGCGCAGATCGGCCTGGGCGCTGAGGCCCAGGGCGGAGGCGATAGCCAGGCATAACGATAAAAGCTGTTTCATGCGGGGTTTGGGAATAGCAGAACAAAAAACGGGCTAAACTTTTGTTTCAGGTTAAAATCGCCAAGGTGGATAAGAAAAGCGACCATTATTCCATACGGTCCACAGTGGCTTCCTCAACAGGAATCTATTGGACCAGGCTAAACTTCGTATGCGACAACCCGGCAGATTGATGTACTTCCTGAAATCCCTAATTCCACAATATAAAACTCATCCCGCCCGTCAGGGTAAAGCTTTCGTAGTTGTTCCTTGAACTGAAAGGATACACATACCCCGCCGCGGCATAAGCTTGCACCTTTTTGTTTGCAACGAAGTACAAGCCGGCGGAAGGAATGTTCACCACGGCAGCTTTCAGCTTTTCGCTATGGAAGTATCCCAACTCGTGGCCGAAATAAGGAACCAGGTACTGGCGCTTCAACTTGCTTTCAAAGGACAGGCGGAATCCGAAACCGGTATAGTACAGCTTAAACTGCTTGTCGCTGCCGGAATTGAAAATGCCGAGCCTTCCGTAAACATTTACATACGCCGGGCTTGCGCGTTTAAAACCCGACCGATAGCGCGTATACAAGGTGAGTTCAGGTGTAAACCCACTGAGGATGGAATTGGTATCGGCGTTCACGCGCTTGAAGGTGTTGTACGACAAGCCCGGAACGAATTGATTCTCCCAATTTGTTTTCCGGTTGCGGCGCTCGTAATCACCTGGTCCTGCCTCACTTGCTGATTGGGCGAAAAATGCCGTCTTGTTGGTATAGATTACCAACAGGATACTGCAAGGAAACGAAGTCAGATTCCGCGCTCTATCCAGTTCCTGTTGTCTTTCGGATACCATACCAATCAAGCGCAGCAGCCGTTCAGAACTGTTGCGGTAGCTCGGATGCAAAGGATGCAGGGTGTCGAGCAAGTCGGCCAACCCGTCTTTTTCCCTGCGGTAGAAGCGCAATTCTTCCTTCATGCGGTTGGTATCGCTGTACTGCACCGTGCGCCTGGTTTCGGTAATTTCTTTTACACCGGGTATGGCCCCAAGCCTGGTTTTCAATGTGTAAACATCTTCGATGGATACCGCAGTATTCAGTTCCAGTCTCTTCTCGGTCTGCACATAGCGGCCATGTGTCAGCTCGCTTTTCACCGCGGCTGTCCGAAAGGCGCGCAGCACCTGCATCACGCGGGCATGAACGGTATCAAAGTCCTTCCCTGCATTGAACTCCACAAACAGGTTGGGCACTTCGGCAAAAGTACCTGTAGCGCGATAGGGACGGGAATCTGAGCGGGATTCTATAGAACCGGTGCCAGTGCCGCCGAATTCCTGGGAACGCAGGGCAGACGCGCTTTGTCCGGATGCAAGGAACAGCAAGAGCAGCAAAAGCCGGGCTGTCGGTTTCAAGGATTGGGCCGGGGGCATGGGGTCAAAGATAGGTTTGGGGGGATCGGTGAGCTATGAACTACTTCTAACCCAATCAAAGCCCATCAAGGTTATGACCACAAATCAAGCAGCGCTTTCTGATTAATTTTTCTTAGATTTAATTCTTATTTTTGGTTATCATGCTGATTTTTTTAACAATATTTACTTGTTAAAATGATCTGTTCTTTTGAATAGTTCCGTTTTTAGTGCAAATTCGCATCAGCATGAATCCTGTATTCGGAATAACGACCACCAACCAGGAATCCGGATTTGATCAGATTATCGACCAAATAGTCGCCTATTTGAAGGGCGAAGAACTGGAAATTGCTGCTGGTGTAGCTCCAAATCAAAAACAGGAAATGTGGGAACAGTTGTTCAAAGGAAACTTGTTGCCGATGCTCAAGATTCAACAAACACAACACAATGCCGTCCTTGGAGCTCAGTTGGCGATAAGCTTTCTGCGCAACCTCACGGCTGAACAAAAAATACAAGTTCTGAAGCTTGCAGTCAGCCAGAAAAACAACAAGGTATATATCTGGGCGGAAATAAAGGACAATGACGAGGCCTTGCTGGAAGGCATTTTATCTTCCGCAATGGATGCTAATTTTGAGCATCGGGACAGTGGTCTTACGTTGTCTCCTATGGTGGTTGAGCAGCGTGAAATGATTCCAGTGCCGCCGCACTACAAGCTTCTGATTGAGCATGCCTGATGCAAATTCCCATTTCCGCCAGGCAGATCGAAACCTACAGGTTGTATCCGTACTGAACACGAATCCATCAAGTTACTGGGATTGGCAGGTTACAGCTTTGTTCTATTCTGCTTTGCACCTGGTCAATGGCCACATCATGAAAACGGACGGAGGCTTCTACAACACGCACGCATCCGTTCAAATAATTATACACCCTGGCAACACTGAAAGCAAAGCCCGATTACCGCGTGACATTGTACTTGCATATGAGAAGTTGCAGTTTCTTTCCCGAAAGGCACGATACTTATACGACGCATCCAACGGGAACAGCCATAATCCGCAATATGTAGGCGCAGGTGGTTTTGAAAGGGCCGTTCATGCATACGAGGTTGTTTATGCTCATCTGGCAGCATTGCACCACCTGAAAATAGATCCGATTTATATCAATTGTTTGAAGGCTGGATGGCAGAACCGATCCCTGCCACTTGGCAAATGAATATTCCCAGCGGTCAATGTAAATCGAAAACCCGCCCTGGTGCGCTGTTCTTCGGGAAGCGTGGCGAGTCTTGTCGCGTGCAAAGATACCTACCAGCCTCGGTTTGCAACTACAATGGCGCTTAATGTTTTGAAATCAAAACATTGAAAGGTTCAATCAAACCGAAGCTATACTGAACAGGCAATGAATAAAAGAGGGGAAGCCTTCCGGCCTCCCCTCTTTGAATTGCTGTTATATTCAACTCAGGAACAACCCAGGCTGTTTCCGCAGTTCAGGCACTTGTAACAGGTGCCGCTGCGCACGGTGATGTGTCCGCAGACGTTGCAGGCAGGTGCGTCGCTTTGCATCTCGCGCATGTGGTCTTGCATGTCTTTGGCACGGGGTTTCAGTGAAGCACCGTCGATGAATCCGGCAGGAGCGAATTCTGAAATCACAGGCTCAGTTTCCATCTCGATGCTGCCTACGGCTTCGTTGAGTGCGCCAGCATTCTCGTGGCTGCTTTCAATCACGTCGTGGGGTTTCAGCTGCACGAGGTCTTCGCGCTGCAGGTATTCGAAGCCAAGCAGGCGGAAGATATAGTCGACGATAGACGTTGAATTCTTGATGTTGGGATGCCCGTCTACCATGCCGCTGGGTTCGAAGCGGGTGAAGGCGAACTTGTTCACGAACTCATCGAGCGGTACACCATACTGCAGGCCGATCGACACGGCGATGGCGAAGCAGTTCATCAGGGAGCGGAAGCTGGCGCCTTCCTTGTGCATGTCGACAAAGATTTCACCCAGGGTTCCGTCGCTGTATTCGCCGGTGCGAACGAAGATGGTTTGTCCGCCAACCTTGCCTTTCTGCGTGAAGCCCTTGCGCTTGTTCGGCAGCTTCTTGCGCTCTACGATATTGGAGAGCTGGCGCTTGAACTTGGTGTCCGGACTGTCGTTCAGGATGCGCTTGGCGGCTTCGAGCACGATCTCCGGAGTCAGCTCGTCGGCATTGATCTGGAATGTGGCCTTTTCGGTGGTGTTGCTGTCGCTGCTGGCTTCGGCGCTTTCTTCTTTCTTGGTTTCGCTCTTGTTGCTGAGGGGCTGGCTGAGCTTGCAACCGTCGCGGTAGAGGGCATTGGCCTTCAGACCGAGCTTCCAGCTCATTTCGTAGCAGCTCTTGATATCGTCTACCGTGGCTTCATTGGGCAGGTTGATGGTTTTGCTGATCGCACCGCTGATGAAGGGCTGGGCCGCGGCCATCATGCGGATGTGCGCATGGGCGTGGATATAGCGCTCGCCTTTTTCGCCGCACTTGTTCGCGCAATCGAATACTGGATAATGCTCTTGTTTGAGGAAGGGCGCTCCTTCGATGGTCATGGTGCCACCTACGAACTCGTTGCAGGCGTCGATCTGGGCATAGGTGAAGCCCATGGCGGTGAGCATGTTGAAGCCGGACTGGTTGTACTGCTCGGGCTTGAAGCCGCAACGCTGCATGCAATCGTCGCCGAGGGTATAGCTGTTGAAGCAGAATCCGATTTCAAAGGCGGAAGGGGCAGCTTGCTCAAGCTTTTCGAGATCGGCATCGGTAAAACCTTTGGCGCGGAGGCTGTCGTGGTTGATATGCGGCGCGTTCCTGAAAGTGCCGTGACCTTTGGCGTAATTCACGATGGCATCGATCTGCTGCTCGTCGTAGCCGAGGTTGTGCAGGGCCTGAGGAATGCTCTGGTTGATGATTTTGAAGTATCCGCCGCCGCTGAGCTTCTTGTACTTCACGAGGGCGAAGTCGGGCTCGATGCCGGTGGTATCGCAATCCATGAGCAGACCGATGGTGCCTGTTGGCGCGATTACAGTAGCCTGTGCGTTGCGGTAGCCATGGCGTTCGCCGAGTTGCAGGGCTTTGTCCCAAGCGTTGCAGGCAGCCTTCAGCAGGTAATCGGGGCAATATTTCTCGTCGATGCACATGGGCGCTACACCGAGACCTTCAAAATTGAGAGGCGAGTTGTAGGCGGCATAGCGGTGGTTGCGGATCACGCGCAGCATGTGTTTCTTGTTCTTCTCATACATGCGGAACGGACCTTTCACTGCGGCCATTTCGGCTGAGGTAGCGTAGGAAATACCGTTCAGGATGGCGGTGATGCTGCCGCAGAGTGCGAGGGCTTCGGGGCTGTCGTATGGAATGCCGGCAACCATCAGCACGCTGCCGAGGTTGGCGTAACCGAGACCGAGGGTGCGGTAATCGTAGCTGAGCTGGGCCACTTCCTTGCTGGGGAACTGTGCCATGAGCACGCTGATCTCGAGCACGGTAGTCCAGAGGCGGGTTGCGTATTCAAAGTAATCGACACGGAAACGGTTGTTCTCGGTATCGAAGAATTTGCGGAGGTTGAGCGAAGCCAGGTTGCAGGCGGTGTTGTCGAGGAACATGTACTCGCTGCAAGGATTGGATGCATTGATGCGACCTCCTTCGGGGCAGGTATGCCATTCGTTGATGGTGTCGTCGTATTGCACACCCGGATCTGCGCAGGCCCAGGCTGCTTCGTTCACGGCATCCCATACTTCAGAAGCAGGCTTGGTCTTCATTACCTCACCGGTGCTGCGGGCAGTGAATTCCCACTCTTCCCCTTTGGCCAGTTTCTCGAAGAAGCGGTTGGGGATGCGGAGTGAATTGTTTGAGTTCTGACCCGAAACGGTGGCGTAGGCTTCGCCTTCGTAGTCGTTGCTGTAACCGGCCGCGATGAGGGCGGCTACCTTGCGCTCTTCTTCCTGTTTCCACTTAATGAACTCCATGGCTTCGGGGTGATCCAGGTCGAGGCATACCATTTTGGCTGCGCGGCGGGTGGTTCCGCCCGACTTGATGGCACCGGCTGCGCGGTCGCCAATCTTGAGGAAGCTCATGAGGCCGGAGGAAGTTCCGCCGCCACTGAGTTTTTCACCGGCACCGCGGATGCGGCTGAAGTTGGTACCCACACCGGAACCGTATTTGAAGATTCGGGCTTCACGCACCCAAAGGTCCATGATACCGCCTTCGTTCACCAGGTCATCGTCAACGGAGAGGATGAAGCAGGCATGGGGTTGCGGACGCTCGTATGCGGAAGTGGAGCGCTGGAGTTTTTCAGTTTCAGGATCAACGTAGTAATGGCCCTGGGGTTTTCCCTGGATGCCGTAGCTGCTGTAGAGACCGGTATTGAACCATTGCGGAGAGTTCGGAGCCGATTCCTGGTTGAGCATGGAGTATACCAGCTCGTCGTAGAACACGTCGGCATCTTTGGCGCTTGAGAAGTAGCCGTATTTGAAACCCCATTCACGCCAGCAGTTGGCCATGCGGTGTACCACCTGCTTTACGCTGGTTTCGCGACCGGTGGAACCATCGGGCTGGGGGATACCGGCTTTGCGGAAATATTTTTGTGCGAGGATGTCGGTAGCTACCTGGCTCCAGCCGGAGGGAACTTCCACATCGAGCATTTCAAAGACCACTGACCCGTCGGGCTTTTTGATCACCGAACTGCGGAGATCGTAGGCAAACATGTCATAAGGTGATACGCCGTCTCTGGTATTCTTCCGCTCGAATACCATTCCTGCTGTGTTAACGGAAAAGTCTTTCATGGTCCTGATTTGTTTAGTTTTTAAGGGTATTTTGGTGGGTGGGTTCTTCAAAACTATTGGTGTAGAAATGACTCCCGAATGGCACTTTTCCACAGAAATCAGCAGACCCTTGTTTGCCGTGCCTTTCGCCCCTGTTGATAACAATTTCTTTAAAGATTTGGCGGGATTTTGGACCCGCCTGCTTGCATTTTCCCCTTTATTTGCTAAGGTTTTCGCATGGCGGCGGTATTGGACATATTAAGGAAAGCGCGAGCGGAAAATCGCCGGTTGCTTGCGGTGCTGTTCGACCCTGACGATGATCCACTGTTGGTGGATAAACTGGCTGAGCGCTGTGAGCATCAACAGGTTGATTTGGTGCTGGTCGGCGGCAGTCTCCTCACCCGCGGACATACAGAAGATTGCCTGCGCCGCGTGAAAGCCGCATACAGTGGGCCTGTGCTGCTCTTCCCGGGCAATGAAATCCAGATCGTTCCCGGCGCCGATGCGCTGCTTCTGCTTTCACTCTTGTCAGGCAGGAATCCGGATTATCTGATCGGCAAGCATGTCGTGGCCGCACCTTTCATCAAGGAAAGCGGGATTCCGACCATTCCCACCGGCTATCTGCTGATTGAAAGCGGCGCACTCACCACCGCCAACTATATCAGCCAGTCGCTGCCCGTTCCGCACAACAAGCCGGATATCGCCGCTGTTACCGCACTGGCCGGCAGCCAGCTCGGCATGCAGATCATTTACCTGGATGCCGGGTCGGGCGCCGAGAATCCGGTTTCAAGTGAAATGATCCGGCGCGTTGTTCAGACCCTCCCTGCAAACACCCCGGTTTTTGCAGGCGGCGGCATCCGCGACGCTGAAACCGCTGCCGCAGCCTGGGATGCAGGCGCAACCACCGTCGTGGTTGGCAACGGACTTACAGCCAACCCTGAACTGATGTCACTATTAACGGAAAAAAAGCGGCAAAAACAAGCATGAGCAATTTTTCAAACAATACCCTGTACCTAAAAACAGACAATACCCGGCAGGAGGTACTTGACAAGATCCGCCGGCATACACTTCTGGAGACCAAAGACTATAAAAACGACCCTTCGACGAAGAAATTCTTCCGGGGTGAGCTGTCTGAGGAAGAGGCCTGGCTTACCACCATCGACCCCAAAGCCAGGCTGGCACCGCATATCCATGTAAGGCTGCGCGGCATAGAACACGAAATGTTCCTGCTTGTCAACCTGCGCATGCATGGCAATATGGCCTTTCCCATCTTCTTTTTTCTTTTCTTCGGCGGAGCGGCCTGGCTGCTGTTCAAGCAATTCTCGATCTGGGGCAACGAAGCATTTTCCAGGGCTGAAGTATGGTTGCTCGCACCGATTGCGCTGTTGCTCGTGGTTTTCATGTTATGGCGCTGGCTGCGGTTCAGGCGCGATGCCGAAAACACCCTCGACTTCATACGCGGCCTTACCGAAGCCGATCTGGTCAAGGAAGAAGATGTGCCGGTAGTTTTCAGGTTGCGTTAGGAAATGGAAGGCTGCACAGCCGGAAACTTGCGCGCTTAATTCCCCATCGCCTGCGTATTTTCGTTTCAAGTTCAGAATCACGTTTATCGTTTCCGGACAGCCAAAAGCTTTTTCATCTATGAAAAGAATTTACACCTTATTCCTTGCACTCATCTCCCTTGCGGCCCTGGATGCCAAACCGGTCAGCGAAGCTCAGGCCCTGAAAGTAGGGCGCCATTTCCTGGAACGCCGTGCGGCGGTGTCATTCGTTCCAGGCAGCTTTGATCTGCAACTGGTTTACCGCGCCATATCAACGGCCGATAATCCGCAGGCCAGCAGCGAAGCCCTTGTTTACTTCTTCGTTTTCAATGCCGGTGACCGCGGGTTTGTGATGGTCTCCGGCGATGATATCGTTGAACCGGTGCTGGCATATTCGGGCGAAGCCGCTTTTGAACCGAATAACCTGCCCGATGCCACACGCAAATGGCTGGAAAACTACAAGGAACAGATACGCGAAGCCATCGCCATGGAACTGGAAGCCACGGAAGCCATCCGCAACGCATGGGAAAACCTGCAGCAAGAAGGCGGACCAAGCGGGCCGTTGGCCGGGGGTGTTACCCCGCTCGTCGCTACAAAATGGGATCAGGGGAATTTCTACAATGCACTATGCCCGTACGATAACAGCTATCGTGCACGCACAGTGACCGGTTGCGTAGCTACGGCCATGGCGCAAATCATGAAATTCTGGAACTACCCGACCAACGGCTCAGGGTTCTATTCCTATAACCACAGCCGTTATGGCACGCTTTCAGCGAATTTCGGCAATACCACTTACGATTGGGCTGCCATGCCGAACCGCGTCACAAGCACGAACTCAGCGGTAGCCACGCTGATGTACCATTGCGGCGTAAGCATCGACATGAACTATGGCGTGAGCGCAACCGGCGGCAGCGGAGCACAAACGCTCGATGTAGTTGATGCGCTCAAAACCTATTTCGGATATCCTACGTCTGTTCAAGGCCTCTACCGCTCCAACTATACCGAAAGCCAGTGGAAGACGGTCCTGAAAAACGAATTGAACGCCGGGAGGCCTGTTCAATATGCCGGCACCGGAAACGGAGGAGGACATTCCTTCGTATGCGACGGCTACGACAACAACGATTTCTTCCATTTTAACTGGGGCTGGAGCGGAAGCTCAGACGGATACTTCAGTGTCAATGCACTGAACCCCGGCAATCTGGGAACCGGAGGCGGTTCCGGCGGATTCAACTCCAACCAACGCGCCATCATCGGCATCAGCGCGCCTGCAGTAACACAAAATGCGAAGATCCGACTGAACAAGGCGCTCAGTCTTTCTGCCTCTTCCATCTATTATGGCAACGCCTTCAGCGTTACTACCAATGTGGTTAACAATGGTACCAATAGCTTTTCAGGTGATTTCGGCATGGCTGTATTCGATGCCGACTATAAGTTCGTAGAGTTTTTGGAAACCAAAACCGGGTATACACTTCAGGTTAATTACACCTATACCAACGATCTGCAGTTCGCTACCAGCGGCAGCTTCGGGCTGGTTCCCGGAACCTATTACGTGGCCTTGTATTTCAAACAAAGCGGTGGAAACTGGGTCCAGGCTTCCAACCACAACAGTTTCACCAACCTGGTTTCGTTCTCTGTCATCAATCCGGATGATATAGAAGTGAATGCAGCCATTACCACTAATCCTTCTCCCATAATCCGTGGTAAAAGCCTGACAGTCAACACGAATATCCGAAACGACGGCAGCAGCACTTTTACCGGCCAATACGCCGTCAATCTCTACAACCTAGACGGAACCTTTGTGGAAACCATCGCCACAATGAATGAAAACAACGGACTTCCGGGCGGATACACCTACAACAGCCCATTCCTGAACTTCAGCACAAATTCACTCAACGCTGCACCCGGAAGCTATTTACTGGCCGTGATGCACAAGCGCAGCAGCACTTCATCCTGGCGCCTTACAGGCTCCAGCTACCATACCAATCCGATTAAAATTACCGTACAGGCACCGGGAGAAAACCCCGATGCATACGAGGTAAACAATACGGCCTCCACAGCCTATACCCTTCCGGTGAGTTTCGGCGGGAACAATGCCAACCCGGCAACGCCCGGCGCCAATTGCCATAACGGAACCGATTACGATTTCTACCGCATTGCCCTGGCTCCCGGTTACACCTACACACTCCGGCCACGCCTGCACGATGCATACAACAGCAACAACGGGAATACCTATACCCTCGATGCCCTGTTCTCTTATTCCACCGACGGCAGCACCTGGTCTGATGCCTTCGACGATGTGTTAAGCCAGCCCGTTCAGATGAATGGCGGCAGCCAGCTCTTCATCAAAGTCTCCCCGTACTTTACCGGCCAAACCGGAACCTATCTGCTTGACATTCCCATCACCCGCAGCGCTACAACCGGGATGGAGGAAGTTGCAGGCGGATTGCGCGTGTATCCCAACCCGGGTAAGGATGTGTTTACGATTGAAACACCTGCAGCCTTCCAGCCGGAAGTTTTTCGCGTTAGCGATGCCGGTGGTAGAACAGTGTATGAAGAAAAGGTGCGGGATGCATCGGCACAGAAACTATTGAAACTCAGCCTCCCGGCCGGTTTGTACTTATTGGAAGCGGAAGGTAAAACAGGCAAACTCAGCCAAAAACTCATTCTGCAACCGTGAAGCAACTTACATGGCTTTTACTGGCTGGTTTCACTTCTTGCGCCGGGTTGAAAGCAGTACGGGAACCCGGACAAGAACCGGCTGATGCAAGCCAGCCACCCTTGTACATCTACCAAACGAAGGCAGATTACCATCGCTTCGTGCCGATTGGGCTATCAGACGATCGCAAATCGGTGGTTTCCTATCCCGACCCTTCCGATCTGCGTTATGGCATTCCCCCTGAGAAGCTTGCGCAAGGGTATTGGCTCGACACGCGGGGCATCGGGCTGCAGGTGGCTTACACCAATTACACCTACAAGGAATACGCTGCGCTCAGCACTCCGCCCTCTTTGGATACCCTGATGATGCGCTTGTTGGATACCGATCCAATCACCCGATTTTGCCAATGCGGCAATTGGAACGATTACAGCAACATCAAAAAGGAACTCAACAAACTGATTCGGTCAGGCAAGCTTGAAACCCGCTGCAAGGTTTTGAAATGATGCCTTCGGAAATGTCAGAATCTGACCGTTCCTTAAAATGAGCCGGTTTGTTTCAAAAGGAACCTGATACATACCGTTAGGTAATTCGGTACCATACCTGTACAGGGATCTCCCCTGTCACCATGCCCGGCTCGCGGCAAAATTGAACTTTATTTTACAGAATATCAATGATTTAGGAAAATACTAAAACCCCGGTAAGAGCGCCTGTTTTGGGGGGTTCCCGAGCCAAAGCGCAGAAAACCTCTTGTCAAAACCCGCGCAAGGGTCTAAAACATTTTCCAAACCCTGCGTATTTTGGTGGCACTATTACCCCCATGGGCCACCAGGAAGAAATCGTTGAACCCGTTCGCCGCACCTATGCAATAGACCAAACCCTTACACAGGTGCGCGAGGAGAGGCAGGTAATCGTACATTGCCAATTGGAAGATGCTGAACCTGGCATGTTGGTGCGCATTTGGCAAAGCACCTACTTGATTGATACCCACACCGGTAACAGATCTGCTTTGCTGTATGCTGAAAATATCAGCACAGCTCCGGTATGGACGCGCATCAATGGCAGCCAATTCAACTTTACACTCGTTTTCTCTGCTTTGCCGCAAGCCTGTGTATTGTTCGATCTGCAGGAGATCATCTCAGAACCCGGTGGTTTCGAGGTGAAGAATATCCTCCGCAACAACAGCGATGTGTACCGTGTAATACTCTAAGCTATTCAGGCGAAAGGCCTTAGCCGGAACCGCTTGCACTTGCTAGGGATTGCAATGCGGACAATTACCGGGATCCGCGGCTTCCACCCCATCGGGATAAAGCTGTATTTCAGCATGGCCACAATGGCTGCACCGCGTTTCAATCGACAGCAGGCGTTCCGTAGGAGTTCCACACCAGGCGCAGGCAAGACCACGTTGGTAGTGCCGTTCACCGAATCCGGGCCGGCTGCAGCCCTGACAAACGCTATGTATACGTTCCAGAAGTTCATCGCATAGCCTGGCGATGGCCTGCATGCGCGTTGGGTTGTGCATGGCGCGCATATCGGTCTGAACCGCGATGGTATCTGAACCGGCAATCAATGCACGGAAAGCTGACTTCAATTTTTCGGTTTGAGCCAAACCTTTGAAAACCTTCATTTCACCCTCGATAACACCGGAAAGGATGAGGCTGTGTTCCGGAAATCCGGCACTTTTCGCGAAGGCCTGCAAAGCAGGCCAATCTGTAATTTCGGCATGCTGAAAATTGGTCGATTTACTCAGGCTGCGCACGCCGATTTCCAATCCATGCAAGCGGTCTATCATGAACAAACGCTCTTCACCGACAGCGGCAAAAGGCAACATGGGATGCGGACCGAAAGACCCTTCACTCGCCACAGCCAGGTCGCAGTCCAAAGCTTCCATAGCGGCCAGACATTTGAGCCGCAGGGTGAAATCGGCATCGCCGGGTCTTTCCACCTCTCCTGAAAACGTCCCGAACCGGTCGGTATCGAGATCCGCGGGTACGCTACAGTTTACACCGAGTGCAGTTTCCAGCGGCGCTGCCAGCACCCTTTCCTTGCCGTGCATGGTGGCGATGGCGAGTGTACGTCCTGCAAACCAATCCCTTGCTACGGCTGCCATTATGCCCTTGCTCTTTCAAGCCGCATGCCGCGCACGCCGTCATCGAAGATACCATGGTTGTAACCCAGCCTTCCATTCACAAAGGTGCTGATAACCCGGCTGCTGAAACGGGTACCGTTTAGCGGCGACCAGCCGCACTTGTAAAGGATATTATCCGGCGCTACAGTCCAGGGGCTGTTCAGGTCAACCAGACAGGCATCGGCATAATATCCTTCCCGGATATAACCCCGTCCTTCGAGTTGATAGAGGATGGCTGGATTGTGGCACATTTTCTCGACCAACTTTTCAAGCGAAATCTGTCCCCGCAAGTGACTCTCCAGCATGCAGGGCAAAGCGTGCTGAACGAGTGGGGCGCCAGACATTGCCTTAAAGTAGCCGCTGCTTTTCTCTTCGAGGGTATGGGGCGCATGGTCGGTGGTGATGATATCGATGCGGTCGTCGAGCAATGCCTTCCAAAGCGCTGCACGGTCGTCTGCCGTCTTGATAGCCGGATTCCATTTGATGGAGGCCCCGAGCTGTTCGTAATCTGCATCGCTGAACCACAAATGGTGCACCGACACTTCGGTGGTAATCCGCTTTTCTTGCAAGGGGATATCGTTCCGGAACAAAGCGGTTTCCACGCCGCTCGACAGATGCAGGATGTGCAGGCGTGCGCCGTGTTTCTCCGCAATGTGTATCGCTTCACTGCTGGCGGCGTAACAACCTTCAGCACTGCGAATGACCGGATGAAAATGCATGGGCACATTGTCGCCGTATTTCTCGCGAAAGACCGCTTCATTGGCCGCAATGATGGCCTCTTTCTCCGCATGGATGGCAACGATGCAGTCTGTGCCTGCCAGCAGACGCTCAAGCGTTTCCGGATTATCAGCCAGCAGTTCGCCTTGTTTGGTAAAGTACAAGCCGTCATCGGTCAGGGCGAGTAAAGCCGAAGTGTCCATACCCAGCACCGATTCGAGGTTGTCGCCATTCACGCCCAGCAGAAAGCCGTAGTTGGCCATTGACTTATCTGCTGCCAGGCGGTATTTCTCTTCGAGTGCCTGGAGGTCGAGCACATTCGGCCGCGTATTGGGCATGTCTATGAACGATGTAACGCCGCCGGCCACGGCTGCGCGGCTTTCCGAATGCAGATCGGCCTTGTGCGTGAGTCCGGGTTCACGGAAATGCACCTGGCAGTCGATGATGCCGGGGAGGAGGAATTTGCCACGCGCATCGATCACTGTCATATCAGGCTCGGGTGCGATGGAGCCGATGCGGAGGAATCGGCCTTCGCTGATCAACACATCGGCGATGGTGATTTTGCCTTCGTTCACAAGGTTCGCCTGCTGAATCAGTGTAACTGCAGTTTCCGGGTTCTTCATAAATGCCAAGATGGCAATTTTACGCTGCGCAGCGCTTGTGAATAGCTGCGCTCATTGTCAAAGAAGTATCACAAATAGCATGTGCTTACTGCGTCGAAAAACAGGGCTAACGCCAGGAAATACAGGGCTGACACAGCAGTTTTCACCGAACCTTATTGCTTTGGTAATGGTAACTTCTTGTTGGCCCGGGAGTTTCGCGGCAATCAACTCCATCCAACGATGCTTCATAACAATTTACTAGCAAGACTTTTGCTATTCCTCATTCTGACGGGCTCAGCTCTGTCCAGTTCAGCACAGATCCAGCCCCAGTTTCTTGGCCGCTTTTCCACCGGAATCTACAACAATACCGCAGCGGAAATTTCTGCCTATGATCCCGGAACTAAGCGCATGTTTGTGCTGAACGGTGCTGACACCTCCTTCAAAGTAGTCAATATCAGCAATCCTGCCAGTCCACAGTTGATTACCAGTATATCCGTCAAACCTTATGGTATCGATCTAACCTCTGTTGCCATCAAAAATGGCATCGTGGCTGTAGCCGTAATCGATTCCCTCGGCAAAACAGAAAATGGAAAGGTGGTTTTCTTTTCCGCTTCAACACTGAATTTCATAAAACAGGTGGATGTTGGTCCCAATCCGGATATGCTGACCTTCACCCCGGACGGCACAAAAGTACTGGTGGCGAATGAAGGCGAACCCAACAATGGTTATACCATCGACCCTGAAGGTTCTGTTAGTATCATCAACCTTTCCAGAGGCGTAGCGTCTATTACACAAGCCGATGTAAAAACGGCAGGCTTCACCAAATTCAACGGGAAGGCCATCGATCCGAAAATCAAAATCACCGGTAAAATTCAATCAGGCGGCACATTTCTTCGCAATTCAAGCATCGCTGAAGATCTGGAGCCAGAATTCATCACCGTTTCTGATGACAGCAAAAAGGCATGGGTAACCTGTCAGGAAAACAACTGCCTTGCGGAGATCGATGTAACAGGCGATTCCATCACCAGACTGATTCCTTTAGGATTCAAAAATCACAACCTCAGCGGTCAAGGACTGGATGCATCCGATAACGGCGGCACCATTAACATCGCCAACTATCCTGTTTTCGGCATGTATCAACCCGATGCCATTGCCAGCTATGTTGCCAACGGAACCACCTACCTGGTAACGGCGAATGAAGGTGATGCGCGCGCCGACTGGGGCTCAGCCAACCTGGAAGAAGTAAGATTTGGCAGCTCATCTTATGTAGTTGATACCGCGAAATTCGGTGGTGCATCAAATGTGGCTGCGCTGAAAGCCAATACAGCCCTCGGCAGACTGAATGTTTCAAGGTTCTACGGCGACTTTAACAAGGATGGAAAATTCGACTCCATTTTCTGTTATGGTGCACGCTCTTTCTCTGTTTGGAACGGAAGCACCGGCGCACTGGTATGGGATAGCAAAGATCAGTTGGAGCGGTTAATTGCTGCTATAAACCCGTCGTTTTTCAATGTAAGCAATTCCAACAATACCTTAAAAAACCGCAGCGACGATAAAGGTCCGGAGCCTGAAGCCATTACTGTCGGCAAGATCCTCGATTCGGTTTATGCATTTGTCGGACTGGAACGCATCGGCGGTGTGATGATATACAATATCACCGACCCTGCAAATCCTTACTACGTTAACTACATCAATACCCGAAACTTTTCCGTTACTCCCGGTACAGGCACCTTGTCTACGGTAGGCGATCTTGGTCCTGAGGGCCTGGTATTCGTACCTGCATCGGCCAGTCCGAACGGAAAGGATTTACTGCTGGTTTCGAATGAAATCAGCGGCACCGTGGCTATTATTCAGCTCAACAGCCGAAGCGCTTTCCAGATGCAAATTCTCCATTCATCTGATATGGAAAGCAGCGTTCCGGCTGTGAAAGATGCGCCATACTATGCGGCCATCGTTGATAAACTTGAAGATGAACACGTCAATACCCTGATCCTCTCTTCAGGAGACAATACACTTCCCGGCCCATTCCTGTCTGCCGGCGAAGATCCGTCGCTTCAGACGCCCCTGAGGAATACCGCTTCAGCCTATTTTTTGGGAACACAGGCAGTGAGGCCGGCCATCGGTCGTACGGATATCGCCATCATGAATATCATTGGTTTTAATGCTTCAGCGTTGGGCAACCATGAGTTTGACCTTGGAACCTCTGACCTGAATGGGCAGATAGGTGTGGATATTCGCAGCAGCGGTGCAGACAAGCGCTGGCTGGGAGCTCAGTTCCCTTATGTAAGCTGTAACCTTGATTTCAGCAGGGACGCCAACCTGAACTATTTGTTCACGTCGCAGATTTTGCGGGATACCGCTTTCCGCACCCCCAGAAACATCACCAATAATAACCAGAAAAAAGGGATTGCTCCTTCGGTAATCATCGAAAGAAACGGAGAGAAAATTGGTATCGTCGGCGCTACAACGCAGGTGCTGGCCAAAATATCTTCTCCCGGTTTCACAAGCGTAAAAGGTCCACAAGTGGATGATATGCCGGCGCTTGCTGACATCATTCAACCCGTTGTTGATTCACTGATTGCCAAAGAAGGTGTCAACAAAATTATCCTGCTGGCACATTTGCAGCAGATCGCCAATGAAAAAGCACTTGCTCCGCTGCTGAATCACGTTGATATCATTCTGTCTGGCGGAAACCACAACATTACTGCTGATGCCAATGACCGCCTCTTGCCGGGCAATACTGCTACCGAGACTTATCCCATCCTTACCCAGGCCAAAAACAACGATCCGATGGTGATTCTGAATACCACCAGCGAATGGAAATATGTTGGCCGTTTCGTTTGTGACTTCGACCAAAACGGCAAATTGCTTACCGGCACCCTGGATAACAAGATCAATGGTGTTTACGCGAGCGATTCACTGATGGTGACCAGGCTTTGGGGCAGCGAATCGGCTGCTTTTGCAACAGGTACCAAAGGTGCGCTTGTGAGAACGCTTTGCCAGGCCACCAACAATGTGATCAACTCGAAAGACGGCAACATTATCGGAAAAACACAGGTGTTTCTGGAAGGCCGCAGGAATCTGGTACGAACCGAAGAAACCAACCTCGGTAACTTGTCGTCTGATGCCAACCTGTGGTATGCACGTCAATACGATCCACAAGTAAAAATATCGCTCAAAAACGGCGGTGGCATTCGTTCTGCCATTGGTTTTGTGAATTCAGTAGGCAGCAATGTGGTTCTGGAATCGCCACGTGCCAATCCGGGTGCCGGCAAGAACAACGGCGATATCTCGCAGCTCGACGTCGAGAACTCGCTTCGTTTCAACAATCGCCTGGTGATAGTAAGCGCCAGGGTGCCGGGTATTAAGCGTTTATTGGAACATGGCATCGCAGCAACGCGGCCAGGTGCCACGCCCGGTCAGTTTCCGCAAGTCGGTGGTGTGGCCTTCAGTTACGACACCACCAAAACCGTTGGCAACAGGATCCTGTCATTGGTGATCATTGACTCTGCCGGAAACAGAAATGACACCCTGGTACGCAACGGTCAATTCGCCGGAGACACCAATCGGGTTTATAAAATGGTAACCCTAAACTTCCTGGCAAATCCTTCAGGTGCAGGTTCTCCTGTAGGTGGCGACGGATTTCCTTTCCCATCTGTAATCACTTCCCGGGTAGACCTGGATACCGCAATCAAAGCCAATGGTGCTTCGGTGTTTTCAGTCCGTGGCAGTGAACAGGATGCCTTCGCAGAGTATATGCTTGCCAGGCACAATACTACCGGCACTGCTTACAACGTAAGAGATACAAGTATTATCGGCGATCGGCGCATCCAGTTGTTGAATGCCCGTCCGGATTTGATTTTCCCGGAAACCAACCCGGCCATCAGCATTGCCGCAGCGCGCAATGTAAATGCGCCCACACTGGTTCGCACCCGCGGTGTGATTACCAGGGCATGGGGCAGGTTCATCTACATTCAGGATGCCAGCGGCGCCATCGCCGTGCGGCAGTCAAGCGGCGCATTGGTTGATTCTGTTGCCACAAAAAAATGGGTTGAAGGCGACAGCGTGGAAGTGATCGGCCCCCGCAACAATTTCAACAACTATGCCCAGATCCAACTCAGCTCCGGCGCATTCAACCCGTCGAGCAGGGTTATCAAGCTGGCTTCCGCAAGAAAGCTTCCTGCCGTTCAGGAACTTACGGTGAAGCAGTTGCTCGCCAATCCTGAAGCCTATGAAAGCGAGTTGATTCGCATTAAAAACCTCAGCATCCAAAAAGGCACAGATACCGCTTTCAAGGCCAGCACCAACTATAATGTTTGGGACGGCAATACCAGAGGCGATACAACCGTGCTTCGCATTGTAGCTGCTGCAGATACGGAAATTGATGATGCTCCGGCGCTGAAATTCCCGGCTGGTCAGTTCACCTTTGAAGGGATACTGATTCAATTCTGTTCCTCCCCTGCTCAGGGTTGCGCATCGGGTTATCAGCTTCAGGGCACCCGCAAGGCGGATATCATTCCACAACTGGGTGCATTTGGTTTGCTTACACCGCCCACAAATACCCGCCTGGTGGTAACTGACGGCGACAATACGCCCGTTCAGATTACCTGGGAAGCTGCAGCCAATGCTACCTTGTACCGTTGGATGGCCGATCGCACGACCGGCAACTTCAGCAATCCATTGCTGCGCCTCAATTCAGACAACGGCGGCAGCAGCAACCGGCTCACGCTCACCTCAGGCAATTTAAGCAGCGCCTTGCAACAGCTCGGTGTGCAGCAGGGTGACTCGATTACCATACAATGGACCGTCAGGGCTTACCGCAACACATCCGATTCGATCACGGCCAGGTCTGCTTTCAACCTCAAGTTGGTGCGCTTCAAAGATCCGGTGACTTCCATTCAAACCAGTGATCTGACTGGATTCAAACTGTTTCCGAATCCGGTGAATGACTATCTGATGGTGGAATCTGCCTCCACCGAAACCATAGGATACAGCATCCTCGATGCCACTGGCAGGGTGCAGATGACAGGAATTGTAAAATCCGGTGACGGACTCAATGTACAGTCCTTGCAAGCAGGGGTTTACTTCTTCCGCACGGAACAAGGAACGATTCGCTTCCTGAAGCATTAATTGTTCATCCTTCTGAAAAAGCCCTGTGACCTCTGGTTGCAGGGCTTTTTTATGGGTGTATATGGCAAGGGAAGTTGAAGACCGAACAGCGAAAATGGACCTGAAGAACAGGGCAAATGGATCGTTGGCGCGGCTGTCTCCGCTGATCTCGGGTGGGGGGGTGAACAACCTTCGAAAAGCATCCGCTGGCGCGTCTGCATTCGTTTTTAGCGCTTGCGCCCTTGAATCGCTTGAGGCGGAGTAGCTGCGCTGATCTCGGGTGGGGGGGGTGAACAACCTTCGAAAAGCATCCGCTGGCGCGTCTGCATTCGTTTTTAGCGCTTGCGCCCTTGAATCGCTTGGGGCGGATTAGCTCCGCTGATCTCGGGTGGGGGGGTGAACAACCTTCGAAAAGCATCCGCTGGCGCGTCTGCATTCGTTTTTAGCGCTTGCGCCCTTGAATCGCTTGAGGCGATTCAGACGCGCCCGCACTAAAAACGAATAGCCGACCCTTCGGTCGGCTATTCTTCGGTTGGTCGGGATGGCGAGATTCGAACTCACGACCCCTTGCACCCCATGCAAGTGCGCTACCAGGCTGCGCTACATCCCGAGATGTGGTTCTTGTGAACCCTGGTGTTTGGCGTGTTACCGCCGGCGCATGGGAACGGGTCTCCCTTTAAGGGGCTGCAAAGATAAGGGAATTTCTGTCGCATCCACAAACCGCAGCACAGCTGTTTATCTTCGCAGGCAGATGTCTGCTGCTGTTCGTCCGGCTTTGATCAAGCTGCATTTCGCGGTGCTGCTTTGGGGTTTCACGGCCGTCCTCGGCAAGCTGATTACGTATGGCAGCCTGAACCTGGTATGGCACCGCATGCTGCTTACGGCCGCTGTTTACCTTTTCGTGCCGGGTGCGCTGCGCGGCATTGCGGCCATGAGCCGCAAAGAACGCTGGCGCTTCGCGGGTATCGGCTGCATCATCGCCGTACACTGGCTTACCTTCTACGGCAGCATCAAAATCGGTGATTCGGTTTCCCTGGCCCTCGGCTGCTTCGGTTCCGTCAGCCTTTTTACCGCCTTGCTCGATCCGCTCATAGCCAAACGGCCAATACACAAAGGCGAACTACTGCTCGGCTTGCTGGTGCTGAGCGGCCTGGTGCTGATTTACTTCTCGCGCCCCGATGATGCGGCTGCAGCTGCCGTATTCCTGAAAGCAGCCGGTGTGGGCATTCTCTCTGCATTTCTGGCTGCGCTTTTCAGCGTGCTCAACAAAAAATACCTGCCGGGTCACAGCACCCTCAGTGTTTCTACCCTGGAACTGGGCGCAGGCTTCCTTTTCCTCTGCCTGGCGCTTCCCTTCACTTCCACGGCAGACTTTCACTGGATTCCGGAAGGCTGGGATATCCTTTGGCTGCTCCTGCTGGCCATAGTATGCACCAACCTGGCCTTCTTCCTCGGCACCGATGCCCTGCACCATGTGAGCGCCTTCACTGCCAACCTGGCCGTTAACCTCGAGCCGGTGTATGGCATCGTGTTTGCCGCTTTCTTCTTCAAAGAATACACTTCCCTCAATCCGCTTTTCTATGCCGGAGCCGCTGTCATCATCGCTTCGGTATTGTTGCAACCCACCCTCATGCGCCATGTCAACCGCAAACAAGCTGATTCGTAGCCGCCGCAGCCATTTCCCGAAGGAATTCAGCGGGCAAAAACTACCAGACGAACTTATCCAACTGGCTTTGGAAAACGCCGATACGGCGCCATCGCACAAGCTAACGCTGCCCTGGCGGTTTGCGGTTTTCAGCGGCCCGGCACTCGAAAGACTCTGCGACGCCATGCTCGCCTGGTACGATGCCCATACGCCTGCCGAAGCTGTCAATCCGGATAAACGCAATAAAATAGCCGCTTACAAACACCAAATCAGCCATGCCATCGGCGTTGGGCTGCACCTGAGCGGCAAGGTGCCTGCCTGGGAAGAAGAAGCGGCCCTGGCAATGGCCGTGCAGAATCTTTGGTTGAGTATGGATGAAGATCCGCATGCAGCCGGGTACTGGAGCACAGGGAACGGAACCGGTAGCGATGCCATGCGTGCCCTGTGCGGTTGGGATGAAACGGTACTCCACCGCGGCTGGTTTTTCCTCGGCCATGTCGAAACCAAACGCACACACAGCCAGCGCAGTCCGATTGCACAGCGGGTTCACTGGGTTTCGTAAGAGAATACATACTTTAAGCACACTTCGCAGATACACTGCGAAGCAAGGCCGTAGTTTTGTGTATTCCGTCTATGTTACAAGCTACCCTTCGCTTCAGCTATTTTGGATTTTCAGGCAACAGCTACCGGCCTGAAACAGCACAAGCAGGTTTGCAGGAAACCGGAATCCCGGGACTCCTGCAACAACTGGCACTGCGCCTGGGCATCGTGCCTCCGGCGGGGGACTTGCTGGAAAGAAATATCCGCTGGTTGCATGCCCTGCGCAGCCTTCCGGCGGGAAATCCGCTTTCCGATATGCTGGAAAAAGACCCAATTGCCATGGCCGCCCGCTTGCTGGCCTTGCGCGACCGGCTCTGGCTGCACCTGCCCAATCCGGAACAGCTCGCAGACGCACCGCCACGCTTGAGCGCACTGTATCAAGCTGGAAACCTGGCAGGCAACAAAGCCATGCGCGGCATGCCCGACCTGGTTCGAGAAATACGCAAAGCTTTGCAGCAAACAGACTTCCTTGCGCTGAACATCGAATGCTGCGAACCCGAGGAATTCCTTCCCCACTGGCTGAAAGAATTGCTGTCGGCCCTGAAGGGAAAAGGCTGTCGGATTCAATTTCCGGACAAACTGGTCGCAAGGGGAAAAACAGGCAGCAATCTGCAGCGGCTGCAACACGCGCTGATTGTCTGGGCTGAAACCGGTTCACCTTGCAAGCTTCAACTCGACCCGCAAGACCCAAGCCTGCGCATTCATCAAAAACAGAAAGACAGCACGGCCGCGCTCGAACTGGCCTTGATGCTGCGCGCCGATCCGGATAAAGCCTTGTTATACCGGGCCGATAACGGATTTCTGGCCAATGCCGTGCGCCGCTGTTGTGCTTATGAAATTTATTCGGAAAACCCCGGCGACAGCATGTCCATTACCCAGGTTCTCCGCTCCTTTCTGCAATTGCTGTGGGAGCCCGTGCATGTAGGTGCCGTTTACGAATTCCTCAACCTTCCCGTCAAACCCTTTCCGGGAAAACTGGCGCGGGCCCTCTCCGATTGCATCGAACAGAAACCCGGTCTGGGCTCGCCCCTTTGGAAAAAAACCGTGGCAGACTACTTCGCTGCAATGGAACAGGACGAAGCGGATGCCCAGCGGACAGCAAGCGAAAAAGCCCGCTATGCCTTCTGGTTTGAATCGATGCGCTACCAGGCGGAAACAGGAATACTACATACCGAACTCTGCGCCAGGATTCAATTCCTCCACGACTGGGCAGCGGGCTACGCACGATTAAGCGAAGACCAGCTCTTGCAGGAACAATTGGATTATTTCGCCGGTCTTTGCCGTGAATTGCACGCTGCCGTCGTGGTGCTCAGTGAAAACCAGGAATACATCAGGGAGAAAGAACTCATTGGCGTATTCGACAATCTGTTGGACAGTTATCCGGTTACCGGCAGTGTGTACAGCTCAGGCGCCGGAGTCTGCTTCACTTCCCTGCAACCCTTGCCTCCTTTGCGCAAGCTGATTTGGTCTGACTTTTCGGCGTTATGGAGTTCAGGCACGGCAGACCGACCCTGGTGGCTGGAAGAAAAGCAATGGCTGCAGTCGGCTGGCTACAGCGAACCCGGTGCGGGCGACATCAACCGCCTGGAACGCTATGCCACCGCCCGAACGATGGCAGCCGTGCAAGACGAACTCATTCTGAGCTATGCTGCTTACCGTGCGCTGGAACCTGTTTCACCCCATCTGGTATGGCTCTTTATGCAAGAAGAGGACGGTAAAAATCTCGAATTGCTGGCTGCACAACCTCCTTCGGGTATTGCTTATGCCAAAACCGAACGCATCTTCAGGCCTGAACTCCCTTTGGAACTGGAGTTGGACGGACTGGATGATTTGCTGCCCCGGGATCAGGAATCCTATTCCAGCCTGCGCAATATGATCTATGCACCGCACCGCTATATACTGGAAAGCATCCTCAGGTTGCGCAGCCGAATCCGCTACCGGCCGGATTTCGATATCACCATGCGCGGATCCATCATCCATGCACTGGTGGAAAGGCTGTTCCTCGACCCTGAACTGGATCAACTGATAGCAGGCAATTGGGAAGCGCAGATCAGACAACGCTTTCAATCCCTGCTGGAAGAAGAAGCCGGGATGTTGCTGCTTCCGCGCTACAGCAGCGTGCGCAATCACCTCGAAAGCGAATTTGTGAACCATGTGGAAAAGGTATTCAGGCCGCTGCAAGCCGGTTGGCAGGTGGTAAGTGTTGAAGAAGCTTTTAAACGGCCAGCCAGACCAGGTCACCTGAACTTCGACATCGGAGGCAAGGCCGATCTGATCCTGAAGCGCAATGATCAATACCTGGTGGTCGATGTAAAATCGGGCAGCCCGAAGTTCCTGCGCGAACAAATCAAGAAGGGAAAAGACTGGCAGCTGATGCTATACGCCTTGTATGCGGTGGATTCCGATCAGGTGGAGACTGCCTATTTCAGTACCCGCAAAGGCATCTTTATCGGACAGGAGGAGCCCAATATCGGGGGTATATTCAGACGCGAACGATCTCCACACGGCGGCTACGCGGAAATGCATACACGCTTCTTTGCCGGCGTAGACGAACGCCTGGCAGAACTGCGATCCGGTCGCGTACATCTGCGGATAACCGAAGACAACTGCAAAGCATTGAACGAATTATACGGCGAAGACCTCGCCGGTATCAGCCTTGGAGACAAGCCCGAACCTTTTGAAAACTTCCAATTTCTTTTTGCATGACAATCCGCATGATTACCGCCGGGGCAGGATCCGGAAAAACATACAGCATTACCACTTCGGTGTTAGAGGCCTTCGAACAAAACCCGCATTGGGAACCGGGACAACTGATCATTACCACCTTCACCGAAAAAGCGGCTGCTGAATTGCGCGAACGCGTAAGTGCAAGGTTGCTGAAACAGGGCATGTACGATAAGCTCTCGGGCCTCGACGATGCGTCCATCGGAACGGTGCACAGCGTTTGTTTCCGGCTCATCGAAACCTACGGACAATTCATAGGCATACCGCCGGGCCTCAAGGTGCTGACCGAAGACCAGAAACAGATTGCCCTGAACACCTTGCTCGATGGCATCGACCTGACGCATGCAGAACCGCTCTGCTACCGCC
>Ga0209985_10000868_pt1 | contig 31701 bp, 26 predicted proteins | sample NOAtaG_FD_187305 | JGI IMG/M metagenome (GOLD analysis project Ga0209985, IMG submission 187305) | Freshwater lake microbial communities from Lake Erie, under a cyanobacterial bloom - NOAA_Erie_Diel6S_1000h metaG (SPAdes) (version 2) | ecosystem: Environmental > Aquatic > Freshwater > Lake ...
ATTCGGCTTTTTGCCGAAAAAGACGGGAAAAAAGTGCGAAAGGAATATCGCATAAGAATTGCCTCGAACGTTCAGCTCAAAGGATTTGGGCCTGTTTCGGCGGTATACTCAGAAGCAAGAAAAAGGGGGTCCCCGAAAGAATTTGTGGGTGAGTTTCGTCCACCCATCACACCCGTGATGATGGCCATGAATATTTGCAAAGGCAAGGTTATGCTCGCTGCGCTCACCGGCTTCGCCGACCTTGCTTTTGCAAATATTCATGGCTGAGATGATTTTATGGGTGATGGGGAGCTGAAGGTGGCCTTCGGCGATGGATCCGAAGAGCTAAAAAAGGTGCAATCCTGGTGGGCTTGTGCGAATAGATTTCTACTACAAAAAATGTTTTCAAAGGCACACCAAGAATGCAGCTCAAGGTTATCCTCAACTCCATCGAAAGACACAAGGGAGTTGTTTATCAGGACGTTTATTGGGATCCTGATAGCAAGAAAAAACAGATACTGATAGAGATCAAGGCCCGCAGCCGATCCAAGGGAATCTGCTCTTGAAGAGCCAAAAAAACTGTCGAAGCTCTATCAAAAAAGTTCAAACGTCGAGACGTGTGTCCAATGTCCGATAGGCTTCGCACGGGACTATGACTTACTTACTCCGCTTTTCCTGGAAGGCTGAGATCACCCGAGGCAATATCCTTGACATTGATGACACAAAGTAGAGGTGAATGGACACTACTATTCACACGAAGCCCTGCTGTGACTCCATCAAACTTTATATCCTGCAGGCCATCAAGGCCATCAATGGCTACGCGAACTGTGACGGTGTTTTTAGAGAGAACAGGCTGAAATCCTGGGCTATCAATAAACAGTGGCAAACCCGGCCAGGTGCGGGGAAGTTTGGGCTTACTGCCTTCCGGTATGTCCTTGACCTTGAGTTGACCTTTACCACAGGTGTCATCTGGAACTAGAACGACCCAGTGAGAGTGCCAGACGTTGCCATCGTTATCGAAGCGTCCATCTCCGTTTTCATCAAACAGAGGTGTATCGTCAAAATCTGGATGGGATGTGACAGCAAGTGCTAATACTCCCTGTTTATCTTCGAAGCCTACGGCTGAAGAGTCAAGGCTGGTGGGCCAGACATAGGAAAAAACCTCGGCGCCTACGAGTTTTCCAACCGGGGTCGGCCGCACGGCTCCCGCTCGAGCTGATACAATCATAGTAAATTCAAGAAATCCTTTCTCGCGCTTGATGTCAGCCTTGACGATGTCAAAACTAGCGTTTTTTTGATTGCCCTTCTCACCCTTGATAGCATGACCCTCTGCAATGGAAGCTAAAAACAAAATTGCCGTGATCAGATGTGCTTTCATGGTTTGTCCTTAAAAGGTCTTTTTTTTATACCAATTTTCAGTCTGAAAGAATTGCAAGGTATCGTTACTTTTGCTTGAAATTCTGATTTTTTAAGATGGACCATACCCGGAAATACCCCTTCTTTAAATCCAAAGGGGAGACCGAGAGGTATGGAACACTGAGTGTTGCTCCCCATTAGGCATTCAGGTCATGAGGAGCAAGTGACTTTAATGCAAGCATGACCGTAGACTTTTTCTGGATATACACCTGCAAAATTCCGTCAATCTAGACCGGACTGATGCGCGAACACTGGTCTCGTAATGGTCTAGCAGGCTACTTCCGCAGTTGCACACGAGGGAAATCAATAGGCACCTCAAATACCAGATTGATGTAGTTCGTGAAAGTATTCAGAGCAACATGTGCCACCACCTCAACGATCAGCTCATCGCTGACATGAAGTTGTCGTAATCGATCAATCTCATGAGTAGCGACCTGTCCGCGATTTTTAACGATACTACAGGCAAAGGATAGAATAGCCGCCGTTCTTGGATCGGTAGAATTCCCCTGCTGAGCAGATTCCATTTCAGCCATGCTGGCGCCAGCTTTGCGACCGAGGGCCGTGTGGGCTGCTAAACAGTATTCACAGGAGTTTATATTTGCGATCGCGACAGCGATCTGCTCACCAAGCTTGGGATCGATCGTACCTTCGCCCAAAGCTCCGAACGAGCTCCACATGGATTTAAGAGCCGACGGCGAATGGGCAACTGCCCTGAACATATTCGGAATCATACCGAACGCCGACTCAATGTTAGACAAGTGATCTTGAGCTTGGCTTTTTGACTGAGCTGTTTGCAAGAGTTCGATGCGAGGCATACCGGATCTCCTTCATAAAATTGTTAGACGGCAGATGGCAAACACCGCCTGCAGAGGCAGGTTGAAACACCGTCTCGAGAGAAACAACGAACAACGGGTTCGATTACGATACTGATGACTTATCCCAAGGCTTCAGAGCCGACTTGTTGTGGCTCATCACCCAAGCAATGATATCTCATCGGTAGTTTAGAGTCTAAACTGTATTGAGGGTGCGTGAAAAAATCCAAAAAAGGACCCTCTTTTGGAAATAAGATGAAAAATATTAGACAGTTAGAGATGAATCAAAACTGATAGGCGATTGAGATGGGGTCATATTGATGCGTATTGCCTTATCGGAGTGAGCTCTTGGCTACCCTGACCTACATATTGACGCGTTCGTGGAGGGTTTCTAACGGCTGAATTGAAATCTATGCCTTACTGCTTGCTTGCGTGGTGATCATACTCATTTTGTGCTCCCAGATATTGCCAACCATGAGCACCCCTATCTCGATTCTCACCAATGAGGAAAAGATCGCAAGTTCACAGGTCATACAGAATGTACAAGGCTCTGCCTTCGCTCGAATCAAGCGCAAGGCTGTTGCTCGCTCTATTGCAAGTCGTGGTGGCGATCGGCTGGATTGTCAGTGGCTGGAATTCACAGGGATTATCAGCATTCGAGAGACATGGAGCCTCGCCGGATAGTAAAACAGTGGGAAGCGATCTGAAAGTGTTGGTTGTTTTTCCTAGACTGAGATTGAAAGCGAGCGTCGGTACGGACTTAATTCTCTCTTCATCATCTCTTGCACCATAAACGCTCATTGAGTGATTCGGTTGTCACCTGATGAAATCGTGAACTTGAGAGTATCAGGCAGTCTCTTTCCACTGACATCATCAAAGATCACAGCCTCATAGTCGCCCTGAGGTAGACTTGATACAGTCCGATGACCCCGAATCGGCACGACAAAATTTGTACTGAGTCAGCTGCTATCTGTTTCGATGCCTTGAGGGTAGAAGGCTTCTACTGCCGCCTTTGTATAGACACAGAGTTGCCCATTGGTCAACCGACTGAAGGTTCCATCAACCTGGCCTCTCTTGAAAAGTCCATAAAGGTCGACCTTGCGAACGCTGGGGAAAAGAATTCGCTCGACAGCGTCCAGATTGGACTTCGTAAGCTCGTTGTTGTTGATGCACTCTAAGCCTCGTACGTGCAACGTAAAGCTCTTGATACTGGCAAGCGGCGCGTCCTGAATTTTCAATACTTACCGGATTTGGATGCCTTTGGCTCCCATGATCAACCAAGCGCTGTTACCCGCGCCTAAGCCGAGATCCTTACTAAAGTCTTTGTAGGAGTAGCGACTCAGCTCAGACTTACTCTGCGAATACACGCTTTCGAGATAGCGGCCGAAGTCAATAAACGCACTAGGAGGCAGTGCTGCCGCAAGGCGCCTGATCATACTGATCCCTGGCTTAGCGCCAGGACATTTTTTTTGTGTGTGCTCAGCTTGGGTGCATAACCCCTGCAGCAGGACTCTTTCGCATGGTGGACAATTGTTCCGAAACATCCTACAAGTTCATGCGACGGTCCTTCCTAGGAGAAGGCAAGAGAGAGGGAGGTCTGCATGCTTCAGGTTGTAATCTTTCTGTTCGATGGTGTCGAAGTGCTTGACTTCGCCGCTCCTTTCGAAGTCTTCACCTATGCGGGTATGCGGGTAAGACCGGGATCTTTGCAGGTCAGCACAGCCGCAATCTCCGCTCCTATCACGGCGCGCAATGGGCTTGTGGTGCTACCGCCAAGCCTTGCGCAGATCCCTTCGCCCGATGTCCTCGTGCTGCCGGGAGGTCTGGGTGTGAACCGGGTCATTGAAGAGGATGCTGCCGCGATGCACTGGATCGCCAAAACAGCCGCGGAAGCTCAGTGGACAATGTCGATCTGCACAGGCGCCCTGTTTCTAGCCAAGCTCGGCTTGCTGCGGGGACGACGGGCCACGACCCATTTTGCCGACCTTGACGAGCTCAAGCGCCTTGAGCCGTCTGTCCAGCTCGAGCCCAATCAACGCTTTGTACACGAAGGATCCATCATCACATCGGCCGGCATTTCTGCCGGATTAGATGCTTCCCTTTACCTCGTCGCTCAGATCTTAGGTCGTGATGCTGCTCAGGAGACAGCGCAATGGCTGGAGTATCGCTCCAAGGACTGGTAGGGCCAGGCCTCATCTTGCTCGTAGGTCGCGAGAGGCCCCCGGGAATTCCCTCCGATATCGGTCTTACCGAACTTGAACTTGGGTGCCACGCTGCAATCTTGCATCGAGTGTCTATGCCTAGACCGCTGACCGAGCCAGGGGCGGCATGTGCCAGACTTATTGCGAGCTCGCCTCCGCATCTACGGGATCTAAGGAGGGAACAGCAGGCTCGAGGCTTTCGATGGGCTGTTTGCCCCCATTCCGCTTGATAAAGTCGGGGTGCGATCGCCACCAGCTTTCTCGGGGAGGAAGGCCTGGGAATCGCACGAGCTCACCCAGTTTAGGATGCCAGAGCGGGATCTGGGCTTTCTCAGTCAGTTGGTAGATATGCTCGATGGGTTCAAACCAGTCATGAGTGGATAGATTGAAGCTTCCCCAGTGCACGGGCACAAGGGCTTCAGTGCCAAGCTCTTGGGCCGCCTTCAGGACTTCAAAAGGCATCATGTGAACGTAGAGCCATTGAGGATTGTACTGGCCACACTCTAGAAACGCGAGCTGAAAGGGGCCATATCGTCTGCCGATCTCGCTGAAATGCCCTGCATAACCGGTGTCGCCACTGTAGTAAATCTTCTGCTCGTCTTTCGCTAGGATCCAGCTTGCCCAGAGGGTCTTATTGCGATCGAAGAGCCCACGTCCGGAAAAGTGCTGAGCGGGAGCAGCGGTGATCTCGAGTCCTTCGATGGTTTTGCTTTGATACCAGTCGAATTCAAAGATCTGCTCCGCCGGTACACCCCACGCTTGCAGTTGCTTGCCGACTGCGAGGGCTGTGACAAAAGTGGCTTTGGAATGAGCAAAATGTTTGATAAGGTTAGCGTCGAGATGATCGTAATGATCGTGCGAGATCAAAATGATATCAGGTTCAGGAAGTTCTTCAAGCTGAGCGATAGGAGCTTGAAACCTTTTAATCATGAAGGGGACTGGAGAAGCTGAGGCTCCTAGGACTGCATCGATCAGCACCCGAGTCCCTTTGATGTTCAGATACAATCCAGAATGACCAAACCATATCCACTTGATGGGAGAGTGATCCGTGGCCAGGAGTGCGTTCCAGTCGGGTTTCACGATCGGCAAAGGTTCTGAGGGCTCTCTGATCTCCGGCCCAAAGATGTAAGTGTGCATGAGCGACCAAAACTTGATATTGGCGTTCATGTCGCCGATGACCTGATTCCGAAAGACTTTATCTTTGGTGTCGTATTGGGGAGACGAAGACCACTCCTGCTCATCTGGAGTTGACACTTGCTGATCCTCCGATCTGGCTCCTAAGGGGAAAAAAATCAAAGAACAAAATCCAAGCAACACAAGAGCGAACCTATGCACCGGTCTTACTCCTTGGGCATAAAGCTTTAGCGGCAACATCGGGCAGTCGTGAGTCACCGTCTTCGAGTGTGTTCGGTCAGTCTTTTTAGCACTGAAGCAATTTCTTGGTATTGCACAATAAGTGTAGAAATTTTGGTATCTTGTGCAGCTGAAGTGAGGCGGAACCAGACGCGACCGCACTTCAAACGGAAGGACCTTTGAAGCTGAGGGACTCTGGTTCCGATAGACGGTTCTCTTAGTGATTCGGAAAAAGAACTTTGTCGATTACGTGAATCAAACCATGCGCTGTGAAGAAAGCAGCCTCAGTCGTAGAACTGGCGCAGAGCGCGCCAGGGTCATCTAGGGTTTCGCTGCGCAGCGGACGTTCCCGAGCTGACCATTGTTTTGATTTTGACCATTCAAGGGTATCGTGATGGAACCGATCTTGATCCATAGTCGCTGTCCTTCTAGTTCAATCGTCCGGACATCGCCATAATTAGTTTTGACGCCGTAGACATCGACCTTAGTCCTTTGCTTGTTCAGTCTCGTCAGCTTAGATAGGCCAAAACCCTGCGCAAAATCAATCGTTACCTCCACCGAACCTAACACGGGAACCGATTGGACGCGAAGGCTGCAGGACATGGGGGCTTGCATCGATTGATTGACTACGAGATCTCCAGTGCCGCCGGCGGTCAAAGCTTTGCCTTGCGCCCGAAGACTCGTGAAAAATGGCAGTAGCGTCTGGTCCTGGCCGGCGGATATGAGACGTTCGAGCTGTTCAAGAGTTGCCTTGAGATCTGCCCCCAGAACAGAGATCTTGATTTTTGCTCGCCAATTGAAGGCCGGATCGAGGCCAAGATCTGCGAAGCGGGACAGCAGGAGGAAGGGGGAAATCTCCCCTACGGACGTGGAGGAGCCATCTGCGAAAAAAGAGAGGGGAATCTTTGCAATCGTCTGATTGGCAAGGACGATTGCTATGGCATTCGGATCATCGAATACGATCGCTCGCACCTCGAGAGGTCCGGATTGAGATGTTTTCAGACTGAGACCGCTGATTTTAAGGGTCGTTTGATCCCAGGAGGCAGTGATGTTGGTCGAAGCTTGCAAAGTCAGCCCGTTAAAGTCGAGTCCTGACCCTGCAGCGATGGGAGATAGCACGATCGCGCCTCGACCGGCCTCGAGGGTCTGCCATGGAATTCGTCGCAAAAGGGAGATGGAATCCCCAAGACCCAAACTTGACAATAAATTTTGGACCGAGGCTAAGTCGAGATCGTTGCGGCTTACTTTGATCTGCGAGGTCGAATCCGTTAGGCCACGAATCATCCCGAGACTTGCCTGCCATTGCTTCAGAGGGATCGTGGTGTTGGTAGGAGCATCACATTTTAGTAGCTTTTGCTGCTTGCACCACTCTCGAAAATCGATGGTATCAGCGCTGCTTGCCATGGTTTCATATTCTTCGGGAGAACTTCCGCAGCTACTCAAGACGAGGGATGCCATTGTCATGCTTAGCATCATCGATCGGGACCACTTTTTCATGGAGACTCCTTCATAAGATTCTTTCCAACGATATGGGTTTCGGGCGAAATCCCCTATCAACAATCCCGACTCGCCTGCCTACTCTATCCTCCGAGTGTGACCTGGCTTGACCGAAGGCAGCTCGATGACCCAAGCATAGTACGGACATGAACCAAAGTTGTTCTTCAGCTAGATCAGCAGAGACGAAATCGTGAGTTGAACTTAACACAGTCGCAAGCTTTTCTCTAGCTGAAGTCATAAACCGTCTCGGATGAGCAACAGGTTGGAAGCCTGATGGGACAGGGATGACAGAGGATCACACATCGACTTAAGACTTTGTGCAATCAGTGGACAGAGTGCTTTGTTTTGGACTCGAAGCTTTTTCGCTGGTTCTCTCCGTGAGCGATGAATCTATTGTAGCCCGAAAAGACCCCTTCAAGCGGTCGCCAGCAATCGATGGTGCGTCCTTGAAAAAGTCCAAGCCAATTCTTACCAACAAGCGATCGCGCTGGCACGCAAACTCAACAATCTCGACCAATGAAGTCGAAGACTCAACGATCTGGAATGGATCCATTTGAACGGTACCGAGATCGAGTGAGCCATGAAACTTGCGGTGACGCTGTCCCAACGTCGATTTTCATGAATTTCCGGAGAATTAAGGTTATTTTTCAAAATCAGAAGAAGGATTTTGAAGCCGCTCATACCTCACTCCTCAATTTGGTCGGAGAACTCCACAAGCAGATTCGTGCCTAGGAGGTTCAGCAAGCAGGAACCTTAGGTTCTGAGATCGAATTAGAACTCCGTAACAAGCAAAACGAAGCCCTGCAGCAGTTGGCTGCGACCCAAAAGGAATCCAACGCGACTTTGCAGCGCGCACGCGATTTGTTTTCAGTTATTGTGTTTCTATTGGACCTTGTGTTAGTGCTCATGCTCTGCAGTCGAAGGCAGAAGGCGGAGATCTTGTTGCGGCAGAAGCATCAGATGCATTTGATTCTTGATACAACCGGTGAGGGTATCCTACGCTTTGGGTCCGACTTTAAGATCGCGCCGGGGCACTCCCGGTCGGCGGGGACAATTGTGCGCTGGGAAGAATCTTTGGCAGGTCGTGATGTTCGAGACGTCCTGCGGGACCTCAACCCTTGTTGAATCAAGGGTGGCCGGTCTTGACCTTGAACTGGATGATAACGGGGCTGGTATCGATTTGCAGCGCGTCCGAGATCTCTGCCAGCGACGTGGTGTCGAGGTGATTCCGGGGTGCCCCCTCGCAGAGCTGCTGTTTCTTCCGGTGTTTTCCACCGCAAAAACTCTCACGGCATCCAGCGGACGAGGAGTTGGTGTAGCAGCGCTCAAGCAGCTAGCGGATAAGCATCGACGCTCCATCACCCTCGATAACCCGGGACGATGCACATGGAACACGTTTGCGGCTTCACCTTCCCACAAAGAGCCCTGCGGTCGCAAATGCATCGTAAAGCAGACAGGAAGGACACGGAGCGCCACTCTCACTGGAGACAGCGCTCCGATTTGACCATCTGATTGATTTGTCCTATAATCCGTTTCTGTCATCCTAATCTCCTCAGTGCTTGGAGTAAGAGTCGAGAGTGGGATGGCGAACTTCGTTCGTGGCCTAGGGGTGGATGCTGTGAACATAGGTTGTGGACATCGCTTGCCGCTAGGAACGACACGTTTGGGCCTGTAAAAGGTCAATCGGTAGTCTTGTAGCGAAGGAGGCGAGAGTGATCATTCGGGGCTGTAGCTGGATATGGCTAGGACTTTTGCTTGGCGGATCGGTAGCGCCCAAATCATGGGCTCAGGACTTCGACGAAGAAAGCACGGTCCCCTCGCAAAACTTACAGGTCGGAGCGGAGGTGTATCCTTGGTCGATGCTGGGAGTTCGTGGCTATATGCGTGAACTAGCGAATCGTCAGCCCTCTTCGCTCTATCAGGCTATGCTCCCCGAGTGGCGCATTCTGGAGTCGAAACACAATCGAGCATTCTACGCTGCGGCTGGCCTAGGTGGAGCCTCTCTGGGTGTCTTGGCCTATTCCGTGCTGTCGAAAAAGTTGGGTGACGCAAACAAAGACGATACGGAATCCGTCCAAACTCGTTATGGTTCAATTGCGATAGGACTAGCAGGAGCAGCCATGTTCTCTTATTGGTGGCTGGGGCCGGATCATAGAGACTTGGAAAACTTCCGCATCAAGCACAACCAGGAAGCGGATAAGCTGTCTCAGCCTGCCATGCAACTCAGCTGGGGGATAGGTCCCCAGCTGAGTTTGACGAGTCAATTCTAGAGGGGCTTTTCGCCTTGCGTTCGATCCGGTATCACGATAGTAGCCACATGGCGCTCGATCATGGCTTGATAGGGGACCTTGCCGAGTCTAAGCCCTTTAGGTCGGAAAAAGTGATGCCGGCCGAAGACCAGTATCCTGGCGTGTGAGGTGTCGATCGTTCGATGAATGACCTCAGCGGGCTCTCCAAAACCGACAGTGGGACGATAGCGGGTGCCGAGGGCGAACTCGGCATACGCATCATGCAGCCGCTGACGCAGGCGTTCTTCAATGTCACCTCTGATCCTATCCACATAAAGCTCGTAACTGAAATCCGGGTTGGCCGGCAGCCGTCCCTCCAGCATCGCAAGCTTCACCTGCTCCACCATATCGCGCATGTCAGCTTCGTTACTGCGGTGGACGTGGAGATGAATGAGCTCGTCAGTATCAATGGATTTGCTAAAACCAAGTGCCGCCTTGAGGGCAAGGAAGCCTTCTTCACGCAGGTTATCGGCAACCAGGACTTTGTGGGCTTTGTCCGCGAAGGGCACATAGGTTCCGTAGGGAATAGTCATAATCGGCAGGCTTGCATGAGCCATCAGGGAAAAAGCTGTCGATAGTCCCTTCAGGATACCTAGGTTTTTGTCGAGACTGTAGCCGCAGATGATCAGCTGCGCGTTGGCCTCGATGGCTACGGATTCCAGGGCGTCTTCAGGATAGTCATGTTGAACAAGGATCTCGACCACCAGGTCGTCCGGGAGGCTGTCACGGATGGTCTGGAGCTTTTCCCGCGCAGTTTGAGTGACAGCCTCAAAAGCTTCGCGTTCAAATTCCTCGTAGGGTAGGGCAAAGCCCTCCGCGGCAAGGGAATAAGCGCGGAAAGGTTGGGTCGCATGGGCGAGTATGAGACGTGATCCTGTGCGCTGAGCAAGCGATACAGCGGTATCCACTAAGCTTTGCTCCCCTTCTTCTAGGTTGAGTCCCAGCACGATTGTTGTTTCAGGACTGAAGAGTTCGAGCATAAGTCCCTCCCAGGTAAAAACGAGCTTCGGCCGCAGCGATGGCTGGCGCGTGCCCATAATCGCTGACTGTAAAACAGCAGGCGAATCGATCAGCGCAGGTCAGCACGGAAGCCGTTTCGATGTGTACGCGTTCAGAAATAGCCCATAGCCGTTGTTGCATAAAAACCCTCAGATCCTCGCGAGCCGTCTGTCCACTCTGGTTTGGAGCATGGCGGAACCAACGGACCTTTCAGGACAGACTCTCAATGCAATCATGCAAAAAAAAGACCAAGAAGGCAAAGCCGAAGCGTGTCGACTCGTCTGGGCTGGCGCTAGCGGGCAACAAGGACAGGGGCCCTTGATGGGCCCGGCGCTTAGTGGGTCTCGACACTGCGGATACTACGAACCTGAACAGCTTGCGACGTGCCTGAATAATCGGTGACGATCACCAGGATGACTGGAGTTGGTAATTCCACAGAGAGTTCCTTGCGCCCAGTCAACTCCTGACGTCGACCGATGCCATCGACGACAATCAGCTTGTCGTAGCCGTCTTCCAGATCGACCCTCAGATCGATTCCGATCTTGGGGCCCTGCTGCCGTCCGATGACAGTCAGAATCCTCTCCTCGCCATCGCGAAAGGGACCGTAGGCCTCGGCCTGAGCGGTGGTGTGAGCGCTGGCGGCCATCTCCCGCAGAAGGGCACGGATGGAGGCTGGAGGCGGCAAAAAAGAACCATAGTTCTCCCGATCCGCATCTCCGTCGTGGACTCCGATCACCTGTGCCGTAGCCGTATCGATCACAGGACTGCCACTGTTTCCGGGTAGAGTGTCGCAGCTGTGGAAAAACTTGGAGGCCTCTGTGTTTGGACTCCAACGAGCGTTACAATGACCGGATTGGCTCAATTCACGATCCTTGGGGAAGCCGACGACGATGGCTTGAGTTTGAGCCAGCTGCTCGCGACGGTCGCCCATCACCTCAATTGCAGCAGGGGGAGCGGGATCGACCTGAATCAAAGCATAATCAGCCTCGTCATCGTAGCGATATGCTTTGTAGCGAAGACAGCGCGACTCGGTCCGACTTTGAGCCCACTGAATCGAATAAGCGTGGCAGGGTGTTTCTTCCATGTTTGCTGCCGGGCGAGGTAGGCAGTGGCCTGCCGTCGCAACCAAGCCTTCGCCCACATGAAAGGCTGTGCAACCACCTGTCATCCGGCCTATCGCCTGGATCGAGGCACCTGAGGGTAGCTGATCGGGATCGGTTACGGGAGTCAAGGAATCCTGATCGATAATCGCCTTCTGCTGGCTGACCTCCGAGGGACCTTGTTTGCCGCAAGCCGGCGTGACCAGCAGACTGACCCATACCAGAGGATGCCGGGCGAACTTCCGCATGAGGGCTCCTTGAACGACTTGGTCTGAGAGCCTAGCTGGAATCCACCCGTTTTCTGAGCCAGCAGGATTCAAAAATCGTCTGCGACGCAAGCTCATCAGGTGAATGTTCGATAGGCTCGACAGGGATGCGCGTTGGGGTGCGATCTGCTGATGACGTTAGCATAAACTAGCCGGTCAGTCAACAATCGAGGCGCAGCTGCTTCAGCGAAGGACTCGAAGACGCTGAGGATCGAGATGAGGCGAGGGGGCCCGAAGGCCCCCGTTGCAGACGGTCGCTTAGCGTTGCGCGTCGATGCTGATGAAGCGGTTGATAGACGTGCCGTTTAATGCACGGACATGCAGGAGACCTTCGCCATAAAATGGCTCCTTCAGACCTGCCGTATACTCAAAGGCTTTATCCGCAGGCTGAGTCTCGCACTCGGGTGTATCAATGATTTCAGCGATCGGTTGTACGACGACAACATCATCGGGTGCTCTCACGGTGCGAACATCTCTGAGGACCATGCAACCGACAAAGAAGTAGGGGAAGTGGCCGCTCAACTTCAACGACTGCTTGCCTGTCTCAAAGTTCACGTCAATGGCTGCATTCTCGACGCTCGCGTAGAGGAAATCATCTGGAGATTCTGTTTTCCGCCGAGCAATGTTCAGCTTGCTCCGAATCGCGGCATCGCGATCGTAATAGACCTGATAATCGCCCTCCTTCAACACACCGAGACTGATGGTCTGAATGAACGGTGTGATGCTTTGGATACAAAATTTACCCGGATACTTGAAACTCGTCGCTTTGACCCTGACCTCCTTGGTCACTGGATCCACCTGGGCACTGGCTTTCCCTACGGTGTGACAGGTGTCAGGAAGATTCCCATGGATGACGACTTCGATATTGTCGTTGTCGTCAAACCCCATGGGGATGAAGATCTTTTCTACAGGAGCCGGAATCTCAACAGGATCTTGTTCTGGGGCGTCTGCAAAAGCCGATGCGGATAGAAACAGAGCGATGCAAACAAGTGACTTTTTCATGGAGAGCCTCCCACTTCACATTTGTGCAACTGAATTCAACCTACGCTTATATCAGCAAAGAACATACCAAGCTCCCACAAAGCTTCAGTACAACCCAACAAGCTTGTTCGTGTGGCATCTCACCTAGCAATCGTGTGTGTTTTGCTCCGAATTGTGCGATCGCTAGATGCAGATCACTCAGATTTTTAATTTTAACTGGAGATTTTAAACTTTCCGCAAAAGATCAAGAGGTGAAAATTCAAAATCAGCGCGGGTTCTGGAGATGGCTTTAATTTTTCCGAAAACCGCCGATTACACTACTCGAATTGTGGGAGAATAATCGACCCGATGAAGCTGACGGATCCCAATCTGAAGATCGTCACGGTGCATGCGAGTACCACGGTTCGTCAACTGATCAATACCGAGCTGCGCGCTAAGGGATTCCAGGACGTCGTCGGTGCCCCAGACCTGCAAACGGTTCTCGGTATTCTGGAGACGGGATTGATTCATTGGTTGATAACCCCAGTTATCTCGGATGATAAGGCCAATGTGTTTCAAATTTTGAAGCTCGTGACAGAAGATCCCTCGTTGATGGACATGCGGGTCTCCTTCGTGGTTGAGGAAACCGTCGATCCTTTGGTGCTAAGCAAGTCCTTTGATCTCGGTCTCTTATCTTTTCACAAAAAAATGGGGAGCAAAGCCGACATCGAGGAAGAACTGCGCGAACTCTTCGAACGTAACGCCCGGTTCGAGGGAATCCAATGCCTGCTGGCCGCGTCTTATCTTCGTCAGGTGCTCGGCGAGAGCAAGCGTTATACCGATCTTTTGCGTTTCGAAAAAAGCCTCTTTCATCGGTATGCCGGTCATCTTCAGCTGATTTCTTCGCTGACCGAGGCTCATTTGTTGAACGGTCAGGTCGATGTCGCCCGCCAGCTCGTAGCACAAGGCCTACTGGTTAAGCCAGAATTAAAAGCAGACTTTGATGCACTCCTAGCGAAGTATAAAGTAGGGGAGACGGCTGCACCTGCTCCGTCTGAGGTAGGTCCGCTCCCAGATATGCTTGGCATCAGCCGCTGTCTGCTGCTAGAACCCGATGACGCCCTGCGTGAGCTTATCTCCAGTTTGTTAAAACAACTTGGCATTCGCGATGTTCAGGCTTTCGCTGAAGGGACCTCAGCCCTGGAATGGCTCAAGAGTGGGAATAAGCCGGAACTCATCCTCTTCGAGTGGCGACTTCCAATAGTCCCGGGGCCGATCTTTGTTCAACGGCTGCGCGAGTCTGTGGGGTATGACGTTCCTGTGACGGTGATGAATCAAGACCTATCTGATCGCGATATGCCCGTGTTGCGGGAGATGGGGGTCACAAATCGGATCAAAAAGCCGATTGAACCACAGGCTTTTCTCAGAGACGTCCTGTGGGTCATTCACCAGGACCGCACACCGAGCGAGCCTGTCGTCATCCTCCAGAAGCTTCGGCAGTCTATGATCGATCATGATAGGGAGCGTCTTGCAGCTTACACCAAGCGCTATATGGATAGCGAAAAAGTCGGTGAAGCCGAGAAGATGACCCTTCAGGCCGAACTAGCCTATTTTCGCGGCCATTATGCCAATGCTAAGGCCCTCGCTCTGAAAGCGCTAAGAATAGGGCCTGCGTCCGTTGAGATTCTCAATCTGCTCGGCAAGGCCATGATGAAGATGCGTGATTTTGAAAGCGCCTTGCGCTGTCTCGAAAATGCTGAGGTGGTGTCCCCTCAAAACGTGAGACGGGTCTGTAACATGGCTGAATCTCATCTTGAGCTCGGGAACGAGCAAACCTACGAACAAAAGGTGACTGAAGCTCGTGAGATCGCTCCCGACAGTCAGCCCCTGCAGGAGCTAGAAACCAAAGCAGCCTTGGTTCGAGGTGATAGTAAGAAGGCTACGGATTTGATGCGATCCCTACAGTCGCTGCTCAATATCGTGAGCTTCACCAACAATCGAGCTATTTCTCTCACCCGCTGTGACCGCTTCGAAGACGGCATCAAGCTTTACAAAGAAGCCGTTCAAGCGGTCCCTTCTGATAAAAAAGATGTTCAAGCTATTCTCTACTACAATCTTGGTCTTGCTTTTTCACGAAACAATCAGCTCCAGGAAGCCCTCGGAGCCATTGAAAAAGCGGCTGAAGCCAAGAATCAAAAGATTCATTTCAAAGTACAAAGCCTCAAAGCAAGACTGCACAAGGCGATTGCAGGACACGAGCCCCTTTCGCTCTACGTAGCCCCACCGCCACAGACAACGGCGACAGGAGGCGAAACAGATCCCCAGAAGGACATGGAAGAACTGATGATGGCATTGACGGTGAGCCCAGGGGATATTGCTTGTCACAAGCTTTTTGTCGAGCGGCAAGTGGGTCAAGGCTTACGCGAACAGATCGAGCGTCCCTTACGGTTTAAGAAACGCTCGACCATTCAAAGATCGACAGCCAAATCTGCTTCATGACTAGCCCTCACACGGTGGAGGGCGATGGGATAACTTAGCGGGTGTTCAGAGCGCGAGAGAGGAACGCTCGGCTCGCGGAACTGGTAAGGTCGACGTAGAAAGACTGAGCAACAGGGCCACTTGACGTCTGACGGAGACCGCCGCCTGAGGTGACGCCAGCCAGCCGTCCGTTGATGAACAAGGGGCCTCCCGAATCACCTGCACCTGATGATACTTGCTGCCCGGCGCGTGCTTGGCCTGCACCTGGAACACCGGTGAAAGAGATAAAGCCGCCACTGACAGAGCTCACGCGGTTGCTGCCTGCTCGTTTCACACCGGCGCCCGAGCCATCGAGCTCGCCACTTTCGTTTATGAAGTTTTCATTGTTGCCGAAGCCGACAATCGTAAAGGCATCACCCGCACGAGGGGTCACTGTGGTGACTCGTGTCGTTGCAGGAGCGGTGTTCGCCGGGAAGGTTACGACCGAAAGATCGTTCGGGTTTACCCCAAGGTCGATGTTGTAATTGGGGTTCCGCTGGTAACGAATCGCTTTGGCGACAGCTGTGAGTTTGCCATCAACTTCCCTCACGATGACCATATTGGGGTTCTCGCTGTCCAGACCCTCCACGCAGTGACCGGCGGTCACAACCTGGGCATTATTGACGAATGTACCCGTACAGATCGAGGTGATGTCCGGCATGTAAAGGAGTACAACGGAAGGGAAGTCCGACTCAGCAACTTCGCGACCATTGGTGACCTTGACATCACTACCCGACGTCGCAGGATCCTGGGCAGCGCCGCAGCCGACCAGCACGGAGACCAATGTCGTGCCTACTAAACCTGCTTTGAAAAGTCGTAACGTGTGCTTCATCTTAAAATCTCCTTTCGCTGTTTCGAAGCTGAACATAACCAACCTTTGACTGACCGGCCAGGACAAATTTTGAGAGAAGCTTCATTTTAGATTGTTGAAATAATAAATATCATTTGTCTCGGTAACTTATCGTAAGTTAAAAAAAACTAAATCCGGATCAGGAGCGAGAAAACGGCAAAGAGCTTCCGAGGCGTAACCAAGCCTTTACGGCATTCTCATTCGCAAGGCAGTTGGCATGACGATAGTCGCCGCTTTTGGTACAACACCTCGGAATCAGCATCGATTGCATTTTGGGGGGAATACCGACTATGAACAGCAAGTACTGCTTCATGGGCTTACCGGTCCTCTTGTTGACCGGCTTAGCTCAAGCGAAGTCCTGCGAATGGACCTTCAGTCTGACAGATGCAGGGGCCCGGAGCGTATGGGTCTCAGGATCTTTCACGGACTGGGCAGGTCGTCCGGAGTCTGGGGCTGTCGCGATGACACGAATGGGCGATACCTGGACAGCTCAAGTGGCGTTACCAGAAGGCCGCAATCTATACAAATTCATCGTTGACGGCAGGCGATGGGTCAGCGATCCGCATGCCCTTGCCTACGAGCCCGATCCCTATGGAAGTCAGAATGCCGTTTTGCAGTGCGGCAGTGAGACGAGTGTGACCCAATCTCTCCCGCAGTGTGGCGATCCGGAAGCCTTGGATTGGCGCGATTCCGTCCTGTACTTTGCAATGATCGACCGTTTTTACGATAGCGACGGAAGAAAAGCTCCGGTACCCGGAGCGACGGGTGGCGATGGCTTGCGTGGCCCGACGGCTCAGTACGAGGGGGGCGACTTCCGAGGTGTCACCCAGAAGATAGGCTACCTGAGTGACTTGGGTGTGACGGCCCTCTGGCTCTCGGCACCCTTTGAAAATCGCAACGAAACTGGTCGATCGATTTATCCGGACCGAGACAGCAATCTCTATGCTGCCTACCATGGGTACTGGCCCTCGCCGGACGATATCGATTTTTCTGACCCGAACAATCCAAGGCCTCGCCCGCGGGTCGAGTCACGATTCGGAACTGAGCAAGACCTTAAAGACCTGATTGCAGCGGCCCACGGGGCGCCGAGTGCCCACGGCCAGGGTATCCTCGTTCTATTTGACTACGTGATGAAGCACGTGGACATCAACAGTGGTCTTTATCGTTCTCGCCCGGACTGGTTTCCGACTTTTAATGGAAGGCTCCGGGTGTGTGGGCCCGAGAATCTCTGGGACGATCCCTATTGGACAACCCGCTGCTCCTTTACCGATTACCTGCCTAGCTTCGATTTCTACAATCCCCAGGTGCGTCAGTGGTCGATCCATGACGCTCTCTGGTGGGCGAAGGAATTCAATATTGATGGCCTGCGCCTCGATGCCGTTAAACATATCCCCATCGAATGGCTCAACGAGTTGCGCAGTGGGATCCAGCGGGAGTTCCCTGCACCCAGAGGCAATCGCTTTTACCTCGTCGGTGAAACCTTCGATTATTTCAATCGTGAGGGCCTCAAACGTTTCGTTGACTCGAAAAACCTGCTCGATGGACAGTTCGACTTTCCCTTTAAGCTTCAGGCGTGCACGAACCTGTTCGGAGTGGATGGAGATATGGGCAGTTTCGCGGCGTGGTTGGCCAGCAATGATCGCTATTACGATCGCGGTCCGAACAATCGCTCTCTGATGGTAACCTGGATTGGGAATCACGACGTGCCACGCGCTATTCATTTTGCCAGCCGTCAAATCACAACCTGCACCATGGGCAGTCTTCCGGAAAATGCTTGGTCACCCAGTCAATATCAACAACCTCAAGATGCCGCGCCCTACGAACGTCTGGGTGTCGCTTTTGCCGTTATGCTCACCAGTCCTGGTATTCCGCTGATCTACTATGGCGATGAAATCGGTTTGGCGGGAGGGGGAGATCCAGACAACCGTCGTATGATGCCCTGGGACGCTCGGCAGCTGAACGTGCACCAATTTGCACTCCGTGACAAGGTGCGCAAACTGGCAAAGCTTCGCGGTGCGTTAAAGATTTTTGGTCGCGGCCAAAGGCGGACCACCTTTGTGGATCGAGACGCCTGGGTCTACACCATGGGTGGGTGTGATTCCTTGGCCCAAGTCACCGTGGCTATCAACAAATCGGACAGCTGGAAAACCGTGCCTCTCCCAGGGCAACTGTTCGAAGATCTTTTAGAAGGTGGGCAGGTCAGCGATCGAAATCTGAGCATCCCACCGCGTAGTTTCCGGGTCCTCAAAGCCATATGATCGATGCCCCCCCAAACCGGGGGCGCCCCCGGTGTTCCTCCGCCCTCGGTGGTTCGGTGCTGGCTGTGGAAGCTCACCGAGGGCGAAGTCTGAAGGCACCCTGCCTAAAACCGATATTCGCCGGAAGCCTGGAACGCTCGCCGCGGAGCGTTGTAGCCCGCGATTTCCTCGTAGGTGCGATCGGCAAGGTTCTCGATTTTAACGTCAAGTCGGTAGTCCGCTACGAAATACGCAAGATTCGTGTCCAAGACATTAAAGCCCTGAGTGCCTTTGGCACTGATGCCACCAGGACTTCTTCCTTGTCCGCGAACGGCCGTATGCCAACTCCAGTCGTCAACAGTATACTGCAGGCTGGCCGCGAAAAGATCCCGGGGACGATTGGCTAAAGGCACATCGAGTTCGAGATCACGACTATCAAGCTGGGTGTACTGCCCTTCAAGCGTCCAGGAATCGGCAAGGGCATAGCGAGCGCTGAACTCTTGCCCCTTGATCTCGACTCGGCGGGCATTGCGATACCTGTCCTGAACAAAATCAATCAGGTTATCGTAAAGATCGCGGAAGGTTTTGAGCTCGACGCTGACGCTTTGCCAGCGCTGCTCGAGCCCGACCTCCTGATGCAAGACGCGTTCTGCTTCGAGTTGCTTGTTGCCATAGCGCGAATAAAGTTGAAACAAAGAGGGCGTCTTATACCCGCGGCTGTACTGGAGGCGCAAGATGCTCGCCTCAGGAACAAGGTGCACCGCGGTTGCGAGCTGACCGACTTGAGTGGGGCTAAAATCTTGGGAGTCAAGCTGCCTTGCTCCAATCTGGAGAAAAACGCGTTCGGACCACGCCGTATCGAAAAGGAGTCCCATCGATTGCTCTTCGCGGGATAGACCCTCGGTTTCTTCCTGAAACACATTGCCAGCAAAGGCTCCCTGATTGACGAGATCTGCCTCTTCTTTGAGCCACGTTGCGTTGACGAAAAGATGGGTCGTTTCTCCGAGGTTCAAGCTATTATTGAACTCACCCTGCTGGGTGCGGCTGATAAAGCGATCCCGATTGAAATCTGCAGGGTGAGCTGGATCGATATCGTTGAGGTAGCGACGACGAACTCGATTCTGGGCGATCTGCAGTGAAGGAGTCCAAGCCCCATACTGGCCAAGATCCTGCTGCAGTGACAGCAGCTGCTCATAGGTTAAGACGCGATAGTTGGGATCGTCATCGCCCGCTCCCGCATCGATGTCGACTCGGGAGTCGCCCTGCTTGACCAGGAGGCGACCCTCAAAACCCTCGCGAGGCTGCCAACCAAGGCGAGCCTGATAATCCTGTCGTTCGAAAGGATCCTTCTCGGCTTCGTCGACATTCCCTGCTGAACTAAAGCCCTTGCTTTGCAGAGCCGACCATTGCAAACCGAGGTCCCACTGCTCACGACCGATCTGATATTCAAGCGTCTGGCGAAATGTTTGGAAGGACCCGACGCCTAGTCCGATCTTCCCATGCTGGCCTAGACGGTTTTTACGGGTGATCACGTGGATCGCCCCGCTCATGCCGGAGCTAGCAAACGCTACACTATGGGGTCCCTTCACGATTTCGATACGCTCGACGTCATCCAACTGCAGAGAACCAAAGTCCAGATTGCCACCGATGCTCGAGGCATCCCCTACTTTCACGCCGTCGATGATGAGGAGAGTGGACTCGGGCTTGGCGCCACGAATCGAAACATCCGTGTTACCGCCTAAAGAGCCGCTCTTCCGTATCGAAAAACCAGCGAGGCCCCTCAGCAGGCTCCCTAGGTCTCTGGCACCACGGGCTTCGATCTCATCTCGATCCAAAACGATCACGCTGCTACCCAACTCGCTCAGAGGGTGTGAGCTCCGCGTGGCGGTGACAGTGATCTCTTCGATATCGTCGGAACGAGGAGCGGATTCCTGGGCGAGGAGCGGAACGGCCATGAACAGAGGCGACAGAACGAACTTTTTCACAGGGACTTCCTAAAAGGTGAAGCGAAGGTCGAAACCAAAGCTGTTTTGCTCAGGGCCATCTTTAGCCAAGGGCGTTAGCAAAAGCCAGCGAAAGAGCACCGCATCGGCAGCTTGACGAGTCTCCTGGGTAAACTTTGCAGCTTTTTGGACGAAGTGACCCGGTTTTGGGGTAAAATATCATGAAATCCATGTTTCGCCATTGCTGTTTGCTGAGAAGGGTCCGTCATGACGTCAGTATTCCGTCTGCTGCTCTTACCTGTGGGTGGTGTTATCGTCGCTCTGCTGCAGTTCTGGCTGATGGCTAAGCTGGTGCAGTTCGACAAAAAAGGGAGCGAGAATTCCGCGTCGACGAGCGGGATGATTGATTTTGTGCGGCTCAATCGCGAGGAAGCGACCGCGACCCGAGAGCGCTTCGTTCCGCGCCCCCCGAAGCCCTCGGTTGTCGCGCCGAGTTCCCCTCAAGTCCAGGTGAGCACCGAGACTTCGACCCAGGAGAATAACAACGCCCTCGACCTGGAAGTCCCCACCTTTGGCAGTGCAGGGGGCGCAGTTGTGACAGGTTTTGGTTCGGCAGGGGCGTTCACAAGTGGTGCGGCTGGTGTCGCTGGGCGAGGGGATCAGGATGTTCTGCCGTCTGTTCGCATCGAGCCTCAATATCCCCGGGAGGCCGCCTCCAAGGGTATCGAGGGTTATGCAGTCCTCGAATTTACCATCACTGCTGCGGGCACCACTGCTGATGTCAAGGTGGTCGACTCGAAGCCTCGGGGCGTATTCAATCGCGCCGCCATTCAAGCGGTCCAGCAGTGGAAGTACAAACCTCAGATCGTCGATGGCAAGGCGGTCGAGGTTCCCGGTATGAGGGTTCAGCTGGATTTCAGTCTTTCGGGAGAAGAATGAGACTTGAGGCGGGGCAGTAGCTTGGTCTCAACGAAGCTCAGAAGTCCCTCATCCACCTGGCCTCCAGCATCTTTGCAGGATTCGATGCGACTGCTTAGCTGGCGGAGCAGGGTGTAGCTCCAGTGCTCCATGCCCCAAAAGCCCTTGCTGTCCATTCGAAGGCCCTGCGCTTCAAGATACCGTTCCACAGTCGTGACGAAGCGATTGAGTTCTACAAGTGTTCGAGACGTCGATTGTGAATCCTTCGAGATCTGGCGCAGGTCTTGGGCCAGCGTCTCGAGATCCTTCCAAGTCACCTCTGCTTGTTTACCCGTCTCCCGTAGGAGCACCATGCTTCACCCTCCATCGTTCGGAAGTCTTGCCGCTTAAGGGTTTTAAGAGGCGTCGGCAAGTTTTGCAGCAAGCTTGAGGCAGGAGAGGGTCCCCCACCTGGTCCGAAAAACCTGGACACTTAGCCCGCGTGGTAAGAAGCCGAACCTCCTACACTTTTGGGACCGACCGGACATGCTCCGTGGGGGATCCCGGGTCGTCTTGTCGTCTTGATGCTAGAATCCTGCGGTACAGAGCTCGGTGCAGGCACACCCATTGGGTCGTTGGGATAGATGTCGGGTCATATCGAGCAGGATCGTCCCTTGATGCGCGATTCGATCGGCTGTGCGAGCGGTAAGGTGTCTCCTGGACGCATCCTCATTATTTTTGGCGCGTCTTCTCGCCGTGGTGCAGAGCACAGACTTTGTTTGATCTTCGGCCCTGTTTGCTGTGTTTTCCAAAAGGAGCGTGATACCCTCGTCAAATATGTCATCTGAATCTGCTGACGCGATCGCGGTGAGCAAGTGACTCCCAAGCTACGCCCAATCTTACCTTGGCTAAAACTAAGCAGAATGCTAAGAGCATCAAACTTTCAACGAATGTGAAGAATCACGGATCTAGAGCTCACATTCCGAGTCGAAGGAGGATGCAGAGTTGGCGAATCAGAGCACAAAGGCGGACACGAGTTTCTTCGGACATCCAAAAGGGTTGGCTGTCCTCTTCTTGACGGAGATGTGGGAGCGCATGAGCTATTACGGGATGCGCGCCCTCCTCGTCCTTTACATGGTCAATCACCTCTTTATTCAGCCCGAAGTGGGCAAAGAGGTCCTAGGATTCAACGCAATCCGAGGCTTTCTGGAGGCCATGTACGGTCCTCTTGACATTCAGCCTCTGGCGTCCCAGATCTACGGTCTTTACACGGGTCTCGTTTACTTTACGCCCTTCTTTGGGGGCATTTTAGCTGACCGCTGGTTAGGGCAGAAACGGTCGGTCATCCTCGGTGGCGTGCTCATGACGATCGGCCACTTTTTGATGGCCTTCGAAAGTCTCTTTTTCCCGGCTCTTCTCTTCATCATTCTTGGCAACGGCGCTTTCAAGCCGAATATCTCAACCCAGGTTGGTGACCTCTACGCCGAAGACGATCCGCGTCGCGACGGTGCCTTCACCCTCTTCTACATGGGCATCAATCTCGGTGCGTTTTTCTCTCCCTTGGTCTGTGGTACCCTCGGGCAAAAGCTCGGCTGGCACTGGGGTTTCGGCGCAGCCGGTGTCGGTATGATCATCGGTCTCTTGGTCTACATCTTCGGACAGCGGTATCTGACACAAAATCCCCATGTCGTGGCCAACCGACTGCGCAAGGAGCAAGCAGCTCAGCAAGACAAGCAGGCCCTCACCGATACCGAGCGTCGTGGAATCTTCGCTCTGGTCGTCCTGTGTCTACTCAACGTCGTGTTCTGGGCTGTCTACGAGCAGCAGGGTAACACCATGCAGCTTTGGGCCGATAATCAGACGGATTGGAACTTCCTAGGGTTCGAAATCCCCTCGACCTGGTATCAATCCTTCAACCCCTTCATGATCTTCGTCCTTGCTCCCCTCCTCAGCATGTTCTGGAAAACCCAAGCCGCTCGGGACAAGGAACCCACGTCGGTCACCAAGATGGCGATCGGTTGCATCCTGCTGGGCGCGGCTTTTGTCATCATGATCTTCGCAGGTCAGGCGGTTCCTGAAGGTCAGCGTGGTTCGGTCCTTTGGCTGCTGAGCACGACATTTTTCCTGACGATCGGCGAGCTCTATCTGTCCCCCATCGGGCTTTCGCTCGTGACGAAAGTCGCCCCGGCACGCATGGTGTCCATGATGATGGGGATGTGGTTCCTGTCGAGCTTCGCGGGTAATTACCTCAGCGGATTCATCGGGACATTTTACAACAGCATGTCGAAGAGCAACTTCTTTACGATGCTGGCCGTACTTTCGGCTGTTGCGGGTTTGGCCATGCTCGCTTTCAATCGGCCCTTGAAGGCAGCTCTAGGAAACAGATAGAAAAGAATCCTCAGCGGGAAAGGTCACGAGCCTTTCCCAGCTCTGTCGCAGCTGTGAAGCAATGCAAACAGGGCTTTCCGCAGCGCAGGCCTAAGACCTCTCCAAACATATAAGACCCTTGTGTCGTATGTTTTCTTTGTCCAAACAGAGACGCCATCACTTTTTGGTTTTTTACCAAAGAATATCGATCTGACCAGACAGGAATTCTCCTCCAATTTTTTCAAGAGCCTTATCAACAAGGTCTCACCGTGAGCACGTCCTGACTCAAGAATGTGGTTAAAGCACCGAATCCCTCCTCTATAGAATGCGGGGCCTCGTTATATAAAGGAGTTAGGACGATGAAGATTTTGATATCCCCAAAGCTGCTTGCCGCAGTTTTGGCTCTCACAGCCCAGACTTTCCTCAGCGTTGGCTGTGGTAGCAAGTCGGACTCGGACGAGCCAGAGAATGAAGCGGGCACAGCCACAGGGCTGGTGAATGCTCTGTCGGCAGCTTATCCTGGAGCTCTCGCTATCTCCGTCTTTCCGGAAGCCTCTGCGGGTCTTCGACTGCAAACCACTGGTACCGGCGAGAAGTCCTATCAGGAGAAAGTGAAGGCAGCGGACAAACGCGTACGGGGTGAAGGCGAATGCTTCGACAAGGAGCAACTTGCGGAACGCAAAGTGCCCACTTCGGTCGTGACCTGCTATGAGTTCGACTCTGACATGAACCCCTCGACCTTCGCCGATCGCCCTAACCAGTCGTGGGGAACGAAGGACGGAACCGACGGCAAGGGTCAGGCCTGTATGGTGACTTTTGCAAAGGATCAGGTTGACGACGTGACGCACAAAGTGGACCGCGCTTTAGCCATGGTACAGGGGCTGATCTGTCGAGCGAAGAAGGCCGCTGATGCCGAGGGTGCAGAAGTCAAAAAGCCGGAACCCGATGCGGATCCTGTCGATTTCAAAACCGCGGCCAACGCAGGTCTTCCAGCTGATGCACCGATCAAATTTACGACCGCTCAGGTCAGCGCGGTCACCAACGAAGATGACTCAATCACCTACGTAACCGAGATTACCGTCACCAACCCCTTTGGCAAATCAGACTCTCTGGTCCTCCGTCACACCCCTGCCGAGGAAGAGGGCGGGAAGGAAAGTGGTGTTCTAAGTTTTACCCGTGAACCCTTGGGAGCCGCTCTCCCCAACGCTCAAGCCAACGATCCCAACAAGGAATCTGATAAATACGATGTGATGGCGATCTCCTACTCGAAGAGTAAGAATGATGATGGCACCTCACGGATGACAGCCGAACTCAACCAAGCCAAGATCGCAAAGACCTACGATCCCCTGACAGATGATGGTCTTGTGAACTTTGAGGGACTTCCCGAACAAGCGCAAAATGGTGATGTCCACGCAATTAAGTATGTGAGCTTCGACCTGAATCCCGAGACGGGAGCGGGGAACTTGAGCTACTGGATGAATCCAGGTGGCTCGAAACAGGAGTCCGCACGTGGCTTCCTGTTCGCTCTCACGGCAGACTCCACAGGTAAGCTAGCCGGTTGTGGCATTTCGGGAGCGACGGCGGGAGTTTCGATTCGTGCTGTGGCCATTGATAGCACCAAGAAGCTCGAGCCAGTTCGCTACTGGCATCCCCGGTATGCCCAGAACACGAGCGCGGACAAAGACAATCGATACACCGCCTCAGAGGGAAGTGCTGTGACTGAGCAGTGTTTCCAACAGGCAAGTGAAGGTGGAAAGTACGTCATCGATAAATCCAAAGTGCCGTCGGCCCGTGGCTATGAGGTCAAGGCTACTGCGGCAGTCTCCGTGAAGCCGCCTCAGCGGCCACCTGAGCCCAAGCTGCCACCACTGCCTCCCCCTGCAGGTGGCAAGTAAAGCAAGTGCAAAAAACAAAGCCCCTAGCCGATGGCTAGGGGCTTTTTATTTTGGTCCAATCGGAAAGATTCCGACTTCATAAGCCGCTCCTAGAGACGGGTCGCCGTGTAGTCCCAGGTTTGGCGCCTGCCTGGAAATTCATAATCGAGTGTCTCAAAGGCTCCTGTGTGGTTGGATCGCTTGAAGCCTTTGGTAAACTCCACCTCAACGGAGGGTCCGTTCACCGCTGTCCCAGCATCTCTTTGGATACCCGTGAAGGTATATGTCCCATCACCATTGATGCCCACACTCCAGGGATTGGGACAGTGTGCCCAACCGAGTTTGATACCATCATTATGAATGCGGCAGGTCGCGCCTAGGGGTTCGTTGCTACTTGGATCGATAAACATCACGAGAGTTGCATTCATGTCGGTATTGTAGGAGGGCTCATGCTGCGTATCGCGAGAGACCAGTCGATAGACTTCGACTGTCGGCTCTTTTGTTTCACCGATGTATGGTGCTGGAGAAGGATAGGACAAGACAATCTCGCGATTGATGCCTGCAATCACGTCACCTGCGGCATTGGGATTTTTGTAGAGGCTGAACTGGACAACGTCCGTTAGGTTCACAAGCAAATTAACTTTGATACTATCGCCATTGCGCAACTCAATTTTTTGCGGCAGGACCCAAGGTGCGGAGCTACACCCCTGACTCTCGAAGCTCACATAGTCGTAGTCTTCCTCCTTAGTGGTCAGGACTTTGCCGTTACTTGTCGTATACCAGGTGTACCCGAAGTAGTCGGCCTTGGCTTTCAACTTGTACAGAGTCGTCCGCCCCCCTGGGAGGCAGCCGCTAACAGACAAACTCCTTACAGTCGTCAAGACCTTGTTTGGCTCTTCAGGGTTGAGCTCCCGTTCAATTTTCAATGTTTTATCTTTAAGGAGCTCTTTAACAGCAGCAGGATTAGAGAGTTCGACGAGACAGTCTTGGGTCGAATTACCTTTGAAGCTGTACACCTCTTCCGAACTGTATACTTCTTTACCTTCGTCAAATTCGAGATCAGACTTCGTCGTGATGGAGCCTATGGACGCGAAGTAGCTTTCGTGGACCAGACTGACTTTCAAGGCTTCGATAGGGATACGATTAGGATTGTTTTCAGCTCGCGTGAAATCGATGGTATCAGGATCAACAGCTGGGGGGAGCAAAGGGACACTTGGACTTCGGGCAGCAAGATTTTGTGCCTCGACAAGTTGTAGCGATACGGAGAGAGACGAGCTCGCTTTTAACGTTTTGCTGTCGTCCTTCCCACAAGTCCCCAAGCCGAGGGAGCCGAGGAGGATGAAGAGTCTAGAAGCAATTGTGGTCATCATCTCACCTCCAGAGTGAAACCTGCAGTAAGTGCGCCATCATGCGCTTGCCATCTTAGCGTAGATCGGGTGCTCCGCTTCAAGCTTGTAGCCGTTCGCTCGTGTCTCAAGGCAGCTTTGGATGAAAACACCCAGAACACGGGGGAATGTCCACTTGAGGCTGCGCCCGAATCTCTGCATCTCTCGGGACGCTTCCGACTTTGATTGAGGACAGCCTGAAGCGGGACGTTTTTTTAGGTCAAGAAGCCTGCGAGCTAGGTCCGGACCGAAGCGATTGAATGAGATCAGTCCCTTCCGAGTCTTCATGAGCTCCGGAGAGTCACAGAGTTTGATTAGCAGACTATTTCCGCTTCTTCAGCCTGAGCAGACTGGGACTTTCGCGGCTCACAACTTTCCCCATCTTTGCTATACTGGAGGCAATCCCCCATCAGGAGGCCACCGGGCATGCATCGTTCATCGAGCTCCATCCGCATCCTGTCGGTAGTGGTAGCTCTTATCTTCCTGAGTCTAAAGCCCCTCGCTTCCGTCCTGGCATCGAGCGCGAGAGTCGAGAAAGGTCAGTTGACACTCGATACCGAATCTGTGCCCACCGTCGATCTTAGGGGGATGTGGCATTACTTCCCTGGACGTCTAATCCAACCCTCCGCAGTTGCTTCGATCTGGGACGAAGGGGTTTTACATCCGGTTCCCGTCATCGCGGGGCGAGCGGAAGTTCTCAGCTACCAAGTGGTAGGGACTCTAGCACTCAAGATAAAAAGATCGAGTGGTGGAAAAAGTCTGTGGGGACTGAATCAACTGGTTGCCTATAACGCCTTTGAAGCCTTTTGGGTGCAGCGAGACGCTGCCGGTCAATGGGAAGAGCGATCTGTGCTCAGAGTCGGAAAACCGATGGATCCGGCCCACCAAACCATCTCTCGTCTGTCATCCGACCTGGGAGTCATCGACTGGAAGGGCACAGAGGCCTATCTTGTGATCCACCTGTCGAATCCTAACGGGCCGGCAGCGCCTTTCTCATCACCCAAGTTTGGCCCTCTTCCCCTGATACAAAAGGAAGAATTCAATCGAAGAATGGAAAGCTGCCTTGTTCTCGGTATGTTTTTGATGATCGCTATCTTTAACGTCGGTCTTTTCTTACAGCGCAGGGAGGACAAGGAAAGTATTTGGCTCGCACTCTGCGTGGCATGTCTCGCCCTGCGTTTTATGGGGACGGAGTTTCTATATAGCTATGGGACGGAAACGCCAGAACCGTGGCTTTTGCGTCTTCAGACTATGGCCCAGGTTAACATGACCGCTTTTGCTATGGCTTTTTATGCGAATTTTCTTCGTGCCTCACACTCCGGATACGTCCGCAAGATTTATCTCCAGGCCTACTGGGTCGCTTGTTTGCTATATGTCATCTTTGAAATCTCTTTCAGCAAGGTCGGCAGTCGAGCGACCTGGATCTCCTTTTTGATCCCTCAGTTTCTCTTTGCTTTGTATATCGTCAAGGAAACCCTGAGAGCAGCGTTCAATCGCCTGATCGGATCGGGATACGTGAGTGTTGGCCTTGGTGTCTTGGTTCTGGGACTTATCAATGACTTTTTGGTCTTTACGCAGGGCTTGCAAAGCGCCTATCTTGCTCATTACGCCATGGTTATATGGACGGTAGCCTTGACCATGAGTATCGGCAAGCAGTTTGCCATAGCTTTCCGGACGGCTCGACGCTTGAGCAAAACGTTGAAGGAGGAAGTGGAGCAGCAGACCCGCAATATCCGATCGATCCTTGTCAACTTACGTCAGGGGCTCTTTACCTTCGATGCATCGTTTCGAGTCATGCCGGAGTATTCACCCTATACGGAGCTCATTCTCAAGGAATCCTCGTTAGCTGCCAAGCCTGCTCTCGAACTGCTGTTTGATCAGAGCAACATCAATGATGAGGTGATCAGCATTGTCAAAAGCTCTTTGTATTCATCCTTGGCTGAAGACGCCGTAGCCTTTGAAATGAATCAGGATCATCTACCCCGTGAATTGATCAAAACTAAGGATCTTCAGAAAACAATAGTGGAACTGGATTGGGCGCCTATCCCCAACGAAAAGGGCGAAACGCAGCAGATCCTAGTCACATTGCGCGACGTCACAGAAGTCCGCCGCCTGAAGTCCATCAATGACGAAAATCAGGAGAACTTAGAGCTCATTTTTAAGATTCTTTCCATTGACGAACAGGCGTTTGGTGGTTTCATGGTGAATACCAAGGCTCTTATATCTGAGTGTATGGAGATCGCCACGCAAGAAGCAGAGCTCCATCAGGAGGGTGTTAAGGTGATCTTTATCAATCTCCACACCGTAAAGGGCAACGCTCGCAGCTATCGTTTCGATCAACTTACCCTCCTCCTGCATAAGCTGGAACAGCAATGTGCTGGATGGCTCCATCATGAGCCCGATGCTCTGACTATCGATCAACTTCGAACGTGTCTCAAACAAATTCAAGATCTTGTCCGTAGATACGAATCAATCAACAGCCAACACCTCAAACGGCAGACGCAAACCGAAAAAATCCAGATTGATCGCCAGGATGTCTATGCGAAACTGGCAGCCCTAGAGCGCATCGACACCAGGCATCTCGATGCCGATAGCTTAGACAACTATCTCTATCTTCGCACCAAATTGATCGATCTCGCGTACTGTGATCCTATTCTGCTCATGCATGAAGTGCGTCAGCTGATTGAAATGGTTGCACGTGACCTCGGGCATGAACCCCCTATCCTGGAACTGTCTCTCATTGACATTCGCTTGACGCAGAAAACCCAGGTTCTCTTGAAGCACGTGTTCATTCACCTGGTGAGGAATGCTTTGGACCACGGTATCGAACGGGCAGCGGATCGCATCAAAGTTGAGAAACCCGCTCGTGGTCTGATTCGAGTGGGCTTTGAAAAGACCGTCGATCGCCTTCTCATGACCATCGAAGACGATGGACGAGGTCTTGCCCTGCAGAAACTTCGTCAAGCCGGTATTGCATGCTCTCAGCTTGACTCCACGGAGCAGGATGCGCACACGATCGCCATGTTGATATTTGCGGAAGGCATCTCGACAGCTGAACAAGTCACAGAAATCTCTGGTCGGGGAATCGGAATGGCCTCGATCAAACGCTTTTTGGAGGAGCAAGGGGCCTCGATCGATATCGTCCTTGAGGCCCCCTGGAAAGGGGAGGACTATCTGCCCTTCCGCTTTGAAATCTACCTTCCCCCTGAGACTTTCGTCGACAGGATGAGACTGCAGCTGGAACGAGCCAGCTAAACGCCTTCCCTGAGGTTTGCGACCCTACGGAGACGTCTCTGAGGCTATCTCGAAGCCTCGAAGCCGCTCACAATGTCCCCGAGGTCCCCTGTCTTGGTTTTTCTGTGCAAAATAGAGGCACTCTCGCACCGATCGTCAATTCTTCCCCTTCAGCCCCCCGATTCTCATCCTTTCAAGCCCTTGCTTTGATCATATAACCCCCTTACCATCTTTAACATCCCGATATCATTGGGTTTAATGCCTGCCCAAGAGTAGACAATAATCACCTGTTATTTGATCATGTCTTAGGCCTCTCTGCCGATATTAAGAGAGTCTGCTGAATCTATGAGCAGGTAAGATTAAAATGCATACAGTAACAACACCAATTTCAATGTTGCGGTATAAATTATATAACGCACCAGCATAAATGGTGCGTGTGTGATGTGGCTGATGAGGAATCGAACAGGAAAACGCAGGAAAAAGCCCTTTCGCGGGTGCCTATCGCAGGGCACAATCAGCGCAGAGTGAGGAACGGATGGACGATCGAACAGAACAGCAGCCAAACGACCAAGGGGACGACCTGCCACGAAGGGTCACTCGGCCACCGCTTGACCCTGATCAGAGGTATCGACAGGCACTCAAGGCCATAGAGCTCCTGATCGCAGCGGGTCACGCAGCACGCTTAGCAGGGGGATGCGTGCGGGACCGTCTTCTCGGGGAACAGCCTAAAGACTACGACATTGCCACAGATGCCCATCCGTCAGCGGTCTGCCACATTTTTGAACAGAAACACATGAAGGTGGTGCCGACGGGAATCGAACATGGAACCGTGACAGTTGTCATAGCGGGGCAGGGTATCGAAATCACGACCCTGCGCAAAGATGTCAGCACCGATGGGCGGCGCGCGACGGTCGCTTTCGGTCACTCCTTCGCGGAAGATGCGGCCCGGCGTGATTTCACCATGAATGCGATGTACGAAGATCATGAAGGGCAAATCTATGACTACCATCAAGGCTATGAAGACCTGACACAGGGACGCTTGCGTTTTGTGGGTGACGCGAAAACGCGTATTTGTGAGGATTATTTGCGTATCCTCCGTCTCTTTCGCTTTTGGGCCCGTTTTGGATTTGCTCCTGATGCTGAAACTCTTGCAGCTGTGAGTCTCAATCGAGCAGGCCTTAGCATCGTCAGTCAGGAACGAATCACCGCAGAAATCCTCTCGCTCCTCTCTGAACCGCAGGTGGTCCCTGTGATCGAGGCTATGTATCAGGCGGGTATTCTACCTATGGTTTTCAAGCATCCCCTCGAAGAAAGCGTTAGGGACGATCTGGATGCCTATAAAAGCATCAGAAAAGCGGAACGATCCCTCGTGCGTTTAGCAGCTCTTTTGGGTCGCATAGCAAAAGCAGACGATCGAGTGGATACTCTTCATGCCTTACGACTTTCGCAGGCGCAATCGAGCCGGATCTTAAGTCTTCTTGACCATCCAACCCTGGGAAAAGATCAGGCCCAGAATATGACCCTAC
>Ga0209985_10000870_pt1 | contig 31663 bp, 24 predicted proteins | sample NOAtaG_FD_187305 | JGI IMG/M metagenome (GOLD analysis project Ga0209985, IMG submission 187305) | Freshwater lake microbial communities from Lake Erie, under a cyanobacterial bloom - NOAA_Erie_Diel6S_1000h metaG (SPAdes) (version 2) | ecosystem: Environmental > Aquatic > Freshwater > Lake ...
AAAGCGTAGAAGATAATGCGCTTGTACTTGAAGTAATGGCTGGTGCAGACGAATACGACAGCACCGTATCTCAGCTCCCCGTTCCGAGTTACACTCAAGAATTAATTCAATCAGATCGAAAGTATAAAATAGCTTTTATGAATGATGTGCTGCAATCTCCTGCACTGCAGCCAGCGATCAAAGCTAACATAGAAAGGAAGTTGAATGAATTGAAATCACACGGTCATGTAGTAGAGGGTATTGATTTTCCATTGAACGAATATGTACTGCCAACTTATTACATTTTAGCTACTGCAGAAGCAAGTTCAAATCTGTCACGTTTCGATGGCGTGCGTTACGGGTATAGAAGTCCGAACACCACCGACTTGACATCACTGTACAAAAAAACAAGGGCTGAAGGATTTGGTAAAGAAGTGCAACGCAGAATTTTGTTGGGCACTTTTGTGCTGAGCGCCAGTTACTATGATGCGTATTACACAAAAGCGCAAAAAGTACGAAGACTCATTAGGGATAAGTTGAAAGAAGTATTGAAGAAGTATGACTTTATTGTGACGCCAACCACCCCCACTACCGCATTCAAGTTGGGCGCGCATTCCAAGAATCCGGTGGAGATGTACTTAGCGGACTTATTTTCCGTTCAAGCTAATGTGGCTGGTATTCCGGCCATTTCAGTCCCTTGTGGGAAGGATGCGGAGGGGCTGCCCATTGGTCTTCAAATTATGGCAGACGATTTTCAAGAGTCGAAATTGTTTCAATTTTCAAAGATTTTGTTGACCTTAGAGTGATTTTTTGGGAATAAGGGATGGTAGAGGCGATTTTTTTAACTTATCTAACAGGAGGATTATGAGTAGAGTGAAGGTAAAAAACCAACCTTTTTTTAGGGCGCTCGTGCTGGCATTTATGTTTGGCACGGTAACAGTGCGATCACAAGAAGTACTTGTTTCTGATACGTTGGTAGCAGACCTACTGCTGCCCATCGATACGACCGCTACACTTTTGCTGCCGAGTAATCTGGAATATGTTCCGGCCGAGGCGACCCCTCAAGTAATTGCTGAACGATTGAGTGCGTTGCAAGGGAAAATAGAACTCACCTATAATGGCAAAGTTCAATCCTTCATAGACTATTTTACTATTCGCGATAGAGAGTATACCCGAATGGTGCAGCGTAGGAAGGATCTTTATTTTCCGTTGTTTGAGAAAAAACTGCGGGAATATGGCTTGCCGGATGAATTGAAATATTTATCCATTATAGAATCCGGTCTGAATCCAAGAGTAATGTCGCGCGCCAGGGCAGTGGGGCTATGGCAATTTATGTCAGGAACCGGGCGCTACATGGGGTTGAGTAACGACTGGTACATTGATGAACGCATGGATCCGGAGAAATCAACGGATGCAGCATGTCGCTATTTAGCACAATTGTATTCTATTTTTGGCGATTGGCAACTGGCTCTAGCTGCGTACAACTCGGGCCCTGGTACGGTTCGTAATGCCATTCGCAGATCAGGTTACAAGAAGAATTTCTGGGAAGTTTACGCGCGCCTCCCGCGCGAAACAAAATCATATGTGCCTCAATTCATCGCGATTATTTATGCCATGAATTATACGGAAGAGCATAACTTGGTGGAAATGGCGAGAGAGCAAGTGCAGCCTCATGATACCATTCAGGTGCAGCAGTTTTTACATTTCGAAACGTTTGCTAATCTCACTGGCACTTGCCTGGAGGATATGCAACGACTCAATCCATCGGTAATGCGTAGCGCTTTGCCGGACAATGGAAAAAAGCATGTGATCAAAATTCCTATTTGGTCGAAAGCTGCGTTGAGTCAAAACAGGCAATTCATTCTTGACTCTGCCTCAAAAATAGGAAGGAAGGAACTGGAGTCATTGGCTAAAAACAGCTCGGGCAATACGTATGGACGTGAGGTGCAAATCTATCGCGTCCGGTCGGGAGACGTGTTGGGTTCTATTTCTGAGCGCTTTGGTGTACGTGTAAATGATATTAAAAGATGGAACAGCCTTTCCGGCAATACGATTCGGGTGGGGCAGCGCTTAAGTATCTGGACGTTTCCAGTTCGCGCGCTTTCCTCCTCAAAGGTATTTAACAACGTACTTTCCTCAGATACAAAAACCTATACCGTTCAGCCAGGCGACACACTGTGGGATATTTCCAAGAGACTGCCTGGTGTTTCGATAGAAAAAATAAAAAGTTTAAATAGTCTTAAAAATAACAAGCTAAAGCCTGGTCAAAAGCTGATTTTGGGATAAGCCGATTGTCTATATCATTTTTGTGACGATTTTGTTATTTATACATTCTACACTGAAAGAATTGATCTCAATGAAGTACGCCATTCTTATTTCACTTGTCAGTTTTGTTTTTTGGTCTTGTTCGGAAGAGCGTAGTGCCAACCTTCCACCGGCTTCGGGGCTTTCCGGGGACATGTATCTGGTAATGGATTCTCTACAACACAAAGGACCGTTAGGGGTGACAATTGATTCGGTATTTAATGCTGAAATGGAAGTGATCAATCGAAATGAACCGATTTTCAAATTGCGATGGATCGATCCACGAAAGCTGAACTTTGTTTTGAAGCAGCGCAGAAATCTCATTTTTGTTTTTACGCTGGATCGAAATTCTGCTGGGTCTAATCGGATCAAGGCAATGTTCACGAAGGAATCACTTGACAAGATCAGAAACGACACCTCTTTCTTCTTGACGGCATCAAAAAACAGGTTTGCCAAAAATCAGGAAGTCATGTTTTTGGTAGGCAGAACACAAGACGAATTATTGGCGAAGTTCAAAAAAAACGCGGCCAAGATTGTTGAGCATTTTAATAGAACAGAACAAGAGCGCCTGACAAAGTCGCTTTATAAATCCGGTCAACTAAAAGGAGTAAGTGAGTTAATAAAAAAGAATTTTGGCGTAGAATTCAAAATTCCCTTCGGCTATCAGTTGGTGCAAGACGACAGTATTTTTCTATGGGCACGCCAAATCAACCCGCGCGATGACAAGGATGTGTTTATCGCCCGAAAGAAATATACGTCACAAGACCAACTACAATTGGATAGCCTCATTGCTTTTCGCAATGCCATTTGCAAAAAGTATTTATTTGGAAATCCTGACAAGCCACAGTCCTATTTAGTCACAGAGTTAGGCATCCCTTACAAGTTGGTACAGGCACGCCAAGTCAGCTTCAATGGCAAGTGGGCTGTTGAGATTCGTGGCCTGTGGCGAACTAACAACATCACCATGGGAGGGCCTTTTCTATCCTACTCACTGGTAGACGAAAAGAAGGGAATGCTCTACTACATCGAAGGATTTGTGTACAGCCCCGACCGTGAGCAGCGCGAGCTATTGCGCGAGTTAGAGACGATCTTGCATACGTTTAAGACTATCAGCAACGAAAAACCTGTTAACTAAAATCCAGGAAGGATCATGTCAGAGCAACATCGTGGGTCTTGGAGATTTTTGTGTCGAACAAAACCTTCACAAGTTTAGAATTCTTTGAGATTGGCAGCCGGAAGTGAGTTTGATTAGTTGTGCCATGAAGCTTATATGCCCACGTTTTTATGTAAAAAAATAAAACGTGAATTTGTACATTTACTTAGTATTTCAAGCTTAATACTGATTTATGGGGCTACCGAAGAAAATTCTTAACCAAAAATAATATGACTCTACAATTTATATATGACAACAGAGGTAATACAACAGGTGTATTCATTTCCATTGAGGAATGGCAGTCTCTAAAAACAAAGTATACCGATTTGCAAAAAGAAGAAGCGGAAAACAGAACCGAGCTTGCCACTTGGCAAAAACAAGTTATTGATCAGCGGTTAAGCGATTATTATAATAATCCCGTGGATGTGACTGATTTTGACAGAACACTTGATGATGTAGAAGAAAGACTATGAGTTATGCTTTTGTAAATAGGCCAACCGTAAAGTTAGATATAGTTGAGGCTACAGATTATTACAAAAGTATCTCTCCAACACTGGCCAAGCAATTTTTGTCGCGCGTCCGCGAAGCAAAGGCACACATTGCCCTCACTCCGTATGGTTTTCAAGTTAAATACGACCAAGTAAGAACACTATTGCTAAAGCAATTTCCGTATCATATTCATTACCTGATTGATGATACGCAGAAGAAGATCATTATCCTTGCAGTTATTCACGCCTATAAAAACCCGCACGATTATTCCAATAAATAGAAACATGTGGAAACCGAAACCCTTACAAGCACTCTTTGCGCAATGTAAAGGCAGTAGAGGTGGCCGAAAAACTCGGGATGAAAGAAGCTTCCGCTACGAGCGGGTAGACGAAAAGCAGGGCATGTTGTACTACATCGAAGGATTTGTGTACAGCCCTGATCGGGGGCAGCGCGAGCTACTGCGTGAGTTAGAGACGATCTTGCATACGTTTAAAGCTGGAGGCAACGAAAAAATCGTCAAATAAAATCTGAGAAGAATCGTTTTAACGACACGCGATGGATTTTCAACATTTTGATTAGCGTTGATAGTGTTATGTTAGCCCCATTCTCTATACGCCAATACTGTTTTCTGTCTAGTTCATGGTCAAGCGCGAACGTTTCATAGCTTTTGTAGCCTTTCTTTTTCCTAAGCAACTTTAGTTTTTTTGCGATCTTTTGAATTTGATCGTTGTCCATTTCGCTCGTAGTAATGCTGGAGCGAAAGATGTTGATTCAATCCTTTTTAATTACGGCATATATTGCACAATAATTGAATACATCGTTTAGTTACATTTGATAAACATTAGTGCTTGCAATGAAAACAATACAAATTGGGATAGTGGATGATCATGCGGTTTTTAGAAAAACTCTAATAGAGGCGCTAAGCTCTCTTTGTGGATCTGACTTGGAGGTGGTCTTGGAGGCAAGAGATGGCATTGATTTACTAAACCAATTGAAAGATAAACGACCACAGATTATTCTGATGGACATAAGTATGCCAAACATGGGCGGCATAGAGGCCACCTTGCGAATGCGCGATCTTTATCCACATATCAGAGTGATCGTATATACCGAGTTCGATCTAGAAGATAACATTATTGAAATGCACAAGTTGGGTGTTAAGAGTTTCCTTGATAAGCAACAAAGTATTGATGAAGTCGTAAAAGCGATTCAAATAGTCAGCGAAGGAGGATTCTATTTTCCCGAACCTGTTGCAAAGGTTTGGGAAAGCTATATAAATCAACTACATAGACAGCAAGGCGACATAAAGTTGGATACAAAGGAACGCGAGCTACTAAAACTGATTTGCCAGGGAAAAAGCAGTACTGAAATTGGCAAGGCGCTTAACAAGAGCCCCCGAACCATAGAAGAACACAGTGCGAATCTGCGCAAGAAATTTGGTGTACCGAATAAAGAGCAGTTGATTGTCTCGGCATTAAAGAATAATTTTATTTGATAGAAATACTTACATTGTTCTTACAAATTGGCAAAATACCGTAGATCTACGGGTTGACTTTTGGTTCAATTCATTTCACATTGCTTCTGTTTTTGCAAAAACACCTAAAAAAAATTGTTTAACTTAAATTTTTAAAAACATGAAAAAGTTAGAAATGAGTAAAATGGAAGTAATTGAGGGGGGTAGATCCACTTATTGCAGAAATATGAAAAAAATTCTGAATGGCGGTTTTCAGGGTGATGTCGAGCTTTATATTTATGCTTTGGAACTCTATGCAGAACATTGCTAGAGATTGAATAGTTACCCTGTCAATATGCCCAACTAATTGACAGGGTGATTTTTAAGAAATAGCAATTCCCTTCAAAAAACGCAAATGAGATTCCTATTTATCGCCTTCTTGGTTATTCTTTATAGTTCTTTATTTGGACAGCAATCAAATTCTAGGTCAAAAAGCTTTTCAGGGATAGTTTTAAGTTCCATTGATTCTTCTGCAATTGAATTTGCGCATGTAAAAATTCATGGCACAGGTATTGGCACGATTACAGGTAGCGGAGGGGAGTTTAATTTTCACTTCAACGACACGATTTATTATAGTTCAGATTCGATTATTATTAGCTGTATTGGGTATAAGTCCAAGTCATTTAGTATTTCTAATTTAAAAAGACATAGTCAAGTACAAGAAACCATTTTCCTTGCACCAGAATACACACTTCTAAATGAGGTTACAATCACGAGCACATCGAGTACCGACACCTTGGCAACCTTTTTGGGCAGGGTTCTATCCAGGGTTAAGAATAACTACGTGAGCTCCACGCATTATTATGAAGGTTTTTTTAGACAAATCAGCCAAAACAGTGATTCTGCTTCACGACTAATTGAAGCGGCAATAGACATCAAGGATATTGGCTATTTTAAAAAAACTGAAAAGGTGAGAGTGCGCGTGAATCAGCTAAGGAAAAGTGACGACTACATAAACTACTCTTGGGTAAGGGGTCTCTACAAGCTAACTTTTGGGACCTCAAATGATATTATTCGAACTTTCAATTCAGATTTATTGAGGCTAGGTAATGAATTGGCAAATGGAAAAAACGTGATGGATTTGCATGATTTAAGACTTGATTCTATTGTTGAAAATAGAGATGGCAACGTGGCATTTATTAGTTTCAATTCGTATCGAAATGGAGATTCAGTTCTGTTGTTTCACAAGACTAAACTCTGCGTAAATCTTAGAGATTTGGGTATTTTGAGGTCTGAACATTCATGGGTTCCAAATCCAAATATTCCCTTACCAAATCAAGAGATTATATTTTATAAGGGGATTCATAGAGTAAAGAAAATTGTGGAGTACCAAAAAATTGGCATGAGGTATTTTCCTTTCTTTATTTCAGTTTTTGAACCAGTGCGTGGTGCTGCCGTATCAAGATCGCGAAAGCAAGAGTATAAGGAGTCTATTATCTTAATAAATAATATCGTTGTTAAGTCTGACCAGTCGAGAATTCGAAATGGGGATCGAGAAAATACGGATGAAGACATTTATGAGAAGGATTTCCCCTACGACTCTGAGTTTTGGAAAAATTACAATATTGTTATCCGAAATCCTTTAAATAATAAAGACCTATTTTCACTTGAAAGGAATCAGAATTTGGATAAGCAGTTTGTTAAGAATGGATACAGAAGTCGAAAAAAATAGATTAATCGACATAAATCCGCGAGTTTCTTGTTTGGTCGTTGTACTAGTCTATTTAGTAATTATTGTAATAAAACATCAAGTTTTAATTTCTGACGAAGTATTAAGGGCAGAGTTTACGGGGGATGATTTTGAAGGGTACAAAGAAGCTCTACTAACATTTAGGCTCGTAAAGTATCTTTTTCTTACTGGGTTTTTTTTTGGAGCCATTTTGTTTACTTTCTTTTTGATTTATGGCATTGGCTTTTTAATTAAGCTGCCACTAAATGGCAGACAGCTTTTTAACATTGCATTGCTATCTTCATTTGGTGATATTTTAAATGAGGGGTTTATTGTATGTTGGTTTTGGTTGTCTGATTCATTTCAGATAGCTGATGTTTTTGGATTTTATCCAATGTCTGTTTTTTCATTAGTTAACAACAGCGACAGTTTTGGTTTTCCCTCATCCTTCGTGCTTCAATCGTTGAATTTTTTTCTCCTAGTCAAATTTTTTCTTGTTGGATTGGCGTATTACTATTCGACAGAAAAAACGGCCAAAGAAAGCTATGTTGCCGCTTTTCTGACTTACCTACTTCCGGTATTAATAATTTACTCATTTGTTTTGGTTGTGTTTTAACTTTGAAACGTTTTGTTTTTTAAATTCCAATGAGACTTTTCTTTCTTATTGTGCTACTCTACTATCTGACACAAATATTGGTCGATATCTTTGTTATCTCCGACCAAGTGATTTATAATTCTTTCATTACACAACTTTCTCATGACCGGATTTCCGAAATTCTCAACCAAGGCAATGAGTGGCGGTGGCTTACCTATGTTTTTATTCCGGTAATGCTCTTTTTTAGAATATTGTTTGTGGCTATTTGTTTTTCAATAGGAGGGTTACTTTTGAACCTAGAAATTGAATTTAAAAAGTTCTTTTTTGTGGCCAACACGGCAGAGTTCGTATTTCTAATTCCAAAAATTGTTAAAATATTTTGGTTCACTATTGTTGAGACTAGTTACACACTTCAAGATATACAGGCTTTCGCGCCTTTATCATTTATGACTTTTCTTAGTCCAGTTGAGTTGGATACATGGTTGGTATACCCTATTCGACTTCTGAATGTATTTGAAGTATTTTATTGGGTAGTACTTGCATATCAATTAAAGGAAGTTATTGGTAAAAATCTTTTAGCAAGTATTGGGTTCGTTGCTAAAACTTACGGAGTGGGTCTTTTTGTCTGGGTTGTACTGGTAATGTTCTTAGTTGTTAGCAGCTCATAGTTATGCTCAAGAAATTATTACTTGCTGTTGGTGCTACCCTTTTATTTGCATCTGTACTATTTATGGTATATGGTATTGTCGAAAAGGTGATTGCTATGAAGGCAGTAGGAGAGAAGAAACTGAACTTGACTGCTGTTCCATTCTTTAACACGGACAGCACCAATTATCGAGTCGATTCTGCGAATCCAATACTACTGATCCATTTTAATAGTGAGTGTGATCATTGCCAATACGAACTGGCTGAGTTGAGCAAGAATCTAAATGCGTTGCAGCACGCGACCGTCTTACTTATGTCTTCTGAAAATATTGCTGTCATAAAAAAAACCTCACAAGGTTTAGGATTGATGAACACCCCAAACGTCAATTTTATAAAAATCAATCGAGAAAATGTTTTTGAAAATTTTGGATCTCTGTCTACGCCACATATCTTCATCTACGGCAAGGACCGGAAGCTTATCAAAGAATTCAAAGGCGAGACAAAAATAGAAGCAATCCTTCAATATTTACCCCAGTGAAAATTGATAAGAAGGTTTTTGCATTACAACAAGACCAATCTGATTGCGGGGTTGCGTGCTTGCTTACCATTATTCAGTCTCATGGTGGTAGCAACAGCCTCGAGCATTTGCGTAAAATCAGCGGCACCTCGCGCCAAGGGACTACACTACTCGGCTTGTTGCAGGCTGCCGAACACGTTGGTTTTGTGGCAGAGGGATTAGAGGCGGAAGGGGTTCATAACCTAGGCGAGTTGAATGAACCATCTATACTACATGTAGTGATCGAAAATCAGCTACACCATTACGTTGTTTACTTTCCACCGCAGGGGTCAGACGGCTCGACTGCCGCGAAAGATAAGCCGTCAGACCCCTTACATTTGTTTGATCCTGCAAAAGGTATCGTTAAAATGACCGCAGAAGAACTGGATAAAATCTGGCAGTCAAAGGCATTGCTGAAATTAGTGCCCACAGAGAAATTTGAAAGAAAGACGATAACTCAAAGCAAAAAGAAGGAGTGGATCATTGGTCTGATCAAAGAAGATTTTAATATTTTGTTGGTAGCTCTTATCCTTGGCATCGCCATTTCAGTACTCGGCATTTCCACGGCCATCTTCTCGCAAAAATTGATCGATGATATCCTGCCAAAAGAAAATAGCCAAAAACTTTTTTTGAGCCTGGTGTTGGTCACGTTGCTCTTATTGGCAAGAAGTGGGCTCGGTTATCTACGCGGACTGTTTATGATTCGCCAAGGCATGGATTTTAACAACCGTATTATTCAACGGTTTTACAACAACTTATTGCAATTGCCCAAGTCATTTTTTGATACTCGTAAAACAGGCGAGCTGATCGCGCGCATGAACGACACGCGTAGGATTCAGTCGGTGTTATCTGTTGTTTCGGGAAGCATTGTTATTGATTTATTGTTGGTGATTGTCTCGCTTGGTTTTGTGTTTGCTTATTCGAGCTTGATTGGGTTTATCATGTTGGGCAGCCTGCCTGTTTATTTTTTAATTCTACTTTGGTTCAATAAGCCCATTATCCAGACCCAAAAGGAAGTGATGGGTGGGTATGCCATGGCCGAGAGCAATTTTGTAGATACGATGCAGGGCGTGGCCGATATTAAGTTGATGAATAAACAGTCTTTTTTTGAACGCATTAACGCAACCGTCTATGGCGCGTTTCAGCAGAAGATGGCAGACCTTGGTCAGTTAAATATAAAGTTCAGTTGGGTGTCAGAAGTAACCGGGGTTGTGTTTATGATCATTGTTTTTGGTTTTTCTTCCTGGCTGGTGCTTGCTAAAGAACTGAAACTGGGTGAGATGGTGGCCTTGCTAAGTATGGCGGGCAGCGTAATTCCTTCTGCAAACAGATTGGTGGTTGCCAACATTCAAATACAAGAGGCTTTGGTGGCCTTTGATCGGATGTTTGAGTTTACTTCAATGGAAAAAGAAGGAGGGTATAGTTCTGGTCAAGACGCAACTCTCTACAAAATACCCGAAAAGGATGAATTGTCTGTTAGAGTTGAAGAGGTATCATTCCGTTTTCCGGGGAGAAGACAAATACTAAAAAATGTATCCCTTCAATTCAAAAGAGGTGAAATGGTTGCTTTGTTGGGTGAGAGTGGCGGAGGAAAAAGCACGTTGCTTCAACTGATCGAAAAATTTTATGCCCCGGAAGCGGGAGGTATTGAAGTAAATGGAGTTTCTCTGAACGACTGCGATACCCAGCAATGGCGAGAGCAAATTGGAACAGTCCCTCAAGATTTGAAGATTTTTAACGGTAATCTGCTTTACAATATCACCTTGAGTGATCAACCTGACGAGTATCAAAAGGCAGTAGTCTTTTGTGAAGAAAAAGGCTTTGGTAACTATTTTAAAGAATTTCCACAAGGCTACCTTACGCTGTTGGGTGAAGAAGGTGTCAACCTTTCGGGCGGTCAAAAGCAACTGGTGGTGTTGGCAAGAGCATTGTTTCGTAAGCCTCGCATACTCTTATTAGATGAGGCTACTTCGGCCATGGACAGAAACACCGAAAATTTTATTTTAGCATTGCTTCAAAAGGCAAAACAGGAGATGGCCATTCTACTGGTCACCCATCGCATTAAAACCGCGCAGCGGTGCGACCGGATTTATATTTTAGAAAACAGAGAGATAGCTTCATCGGGCACGCCCACTGAGTTGATGCTGTCGGCTAACTTTTATAGCGAGTCGTATCGGGAGTTAGTTTCTTAACAAGGTATCTTTATCAGCCGATGCTCATTAGCTGCGAGTGAAATCTCGATTCCTCGCTTTTCAATTTCCTTTATAAAAGGATTGTCTTCTCCTTTTTCTTTCGCAGAATAAGTATGAACCTCCACCCGCGGATAACTATGAAGTATTTTTACAATCGCTTCTATGTCGATAGGCCTACAGCCTGTAAATTTCTCATCCCAAATCGCTACATCAATATCTGAAAGAGGATGTGCTTTTCCCTTGGCTACCGATCCAAATAAAATAGCCCGTGTAGGATCAAACCCGTTTTCACGTAGGTCTTCAATCAGCTTTCTTACTATTTGTTTTGCAATTCGGATAGTAAACATAATCGTAGTTGATCTACTAGCTTCAATTTTTCTTCTGTGTAGGACTTAGTAGTGCGCTTATAAAATTTGTCCTTGTAATCTTGATAACGCCCTTCCAGATTCCAGGAATTCATAACACCCAACAGATCTACTTGATTTGCAGAAAGTTTAAGTTCTGTTTGGTTGTAGAGATATTCCAAATCGTGTATTCGGGGCGGTTCACTTTCTTCATTGTCTTTTGCCCAATGAGCCTTGAGTATTTTTTCAATAACCAGATGCGAAAAAAATAAGGCGTGCATGTGCTGCCCTGCTTCGTGCAGGGCCAGTACGCTCTTCCAATCCCGCTCTGCCATGGTCAGCCAATGTGCAATGATTTCTTTTTTACCCATGATGCAAAGATACGAATCCCGATGAATCGATCTCTCTATTGCCATCTCCCCGATAAAGTGTAAATTTCACTCTTTATCGAACGAACATGTCTATTAAAATCAGGAAGCAAGACGCCCTCGACTATCACACGCAAGGGCAACCGGGAAAAATTGAAGTTGTACCCACCAAACAGCTAAGCACACAGTTGGATTTAGCGCTGGCTTACTCGCCAGGTGTGGCAGAGCCGTGTAAAGAAATCGCAGCCAACAAAGAAGATGTTTATAAATACACCAGCAAAGGAAATTTAGTAGCCGTTATCTCTAATGGCACCGCGGTGTTAGGCCTTGGAAATATTGGCCCCGAAGCGGCTAAACCGGTCATGGAGGGAAAGGCAGTATTATTCAAAAAATATGCTGGCATTGATAGCTTTGACATTGAGATTGACGAGGAGGATCCTGATGCCTTTATTAAAATTGTAAAATCGCTTGAGCCTACATTTGGCGGTGTTAATCTGGAAGACATTAAAGCGCCCGAGTGTTTCAAGATCGAAACTGAACTCCGTGAAAAGATGAACATCCCCATCATGCATGACGACCAGCATGGTACGGCTATCATCTCCAGTGCTGCGTTGATCAATGCGCTGCATATCATAGAAAAAAAGATTGAAGACATTGTGTTGGTGGTCAACGGTGCCGGAGCGGCTGCCGTTTCCTGCACTAAACTTTATCTCGCGCTTGGTTTGCGAAAGGAAAACCTGATCATGTGCGATAGCAAAGGTGTCATCAACAAAGAACGGCCGGGGTTGGATGCCAGTAAATTGGAGTTTGCCACAACGCGAAAAATCACCACACTTCAAGAAGCCATCAAAGGTGCCGATGTGTTTCTCGGGTTGTCAGTGGCAGACATTCTAACGGCTGCCGATATTTTGACAATGGCCAAAGACCCGATTGTTTTTGCATTGGCAAATCCTAATCCTGAGATTGCCTACGATCTCGCCAAAAAATCGAGGCCCGATTTGATTATGGGCACCGGACGATCAGATCATCCCAACCAAGTCAACAATGTGTTAGGGTTCCCTTATATTTTTCGCGGAGCGCTTGATGTAAGAGCTACCGAAATAAACGAAGCCATGAAGTTGGCGGCCGTTCACGCCTTGGCAAACTTAGCGCGGGAGCCCGTGCCGGATATTGTGTTTCAAGCATATGGTGTAAACAAAATTCAGTTTGGGAGAGAGTACATTATTCCCAAACCAATGGATCCTCGATTGATCACTACTGTGAGTCCCGCTGTAGCAAAGGCAGCGATGGATTCGGGTGTTGCCAAAACGGCCATCACCGATTGGGGTCAGTATCATCGCGATTTGTTAAAGCGCATCGGCATCGATCAAAAATTGACCTCCCGCATTATTGATCTGGCAAAGAAAAAACCAAAACGCATTTTATTTGCAGAAGCAGATCATCACAAAATTCTAAAAGCAGCTCAAATCTTGCGTGACGAAGAAATCGCCATTCCTGTTTTGCTGGGAAGTCGAGAAGACATTGAGCGATTGATCGTTGAGCATCGTCTTGATTTAAGCGGTTGCGAGATCATCGATCCCCGTGAAGAAAAGGAATTGACGAATCAATATGCCGAAGCCTATTTTGAAAAGCGGGCTCGAAAGGGAATCACCCGAAAGGAGGCCCACCGACAAATGCGTGATCGGAATGTGTTTGGGGCCATGATGGTGGAATTTGGAAAGGCTGATGCATTGGTATCGGGGCTCACCAAAGATTATTCGAAAACGATTCTTCCTTCGTTGCAAATCATTGGCATGAGCGAAGGTGTCAATAGGGTAGCGGGTATGTACATCATCATGAATAAAAAAGGCACTTTCTTTTTTGCCGATTGTTCGGTGAATGTAAATCCTTCGGCTGATGAACTGGTGAATATTATTGGGTTAGCTGCCCGCGGGGTAAAGTTTTTTGATATCGAGCCACGGGTCGCTGTTCTTTCCTACTCTAACTTTGGCTCGAGCAAAGGAGAGATTCCTGAAAAAGTACAAGAAGCCGTTCGCCTGGCGAAGCAAAAGTATCCGGAGTTAGTTTTGGATGGAGACATCCAGGCCAACATTGCGTTTAATACCGAATTGCAAAAGGAGATTTATCCATTTAGTGCATTGGCCAACGAAGGCGCTAACACACTCATTTTCCCGAACCTGGCGGCAGGCAATATTGCCTACAAGCTATTGATGGAAATTGGAGGTGCGGAGGCGATCGGTCCTATTTTGTTGGGTATGAAAAAACCTGTTCACATATTGCAGATCGGCAGCTCCATCCGCGATATCGTCAACATGGCGGCCATTGCTGTAGTAGATGCCCAGTTGCATGAGAAGAATGAACATCTTTAACTGATTAATTCGTTGATTCGTTGATTTGTTAAATAAATAATACCGAATCAACGAATCAACACATCACCGAATTGAAATGATTGCATACTTAAAAGGAAAACTCGTTCACAAAGACCCGACTCACGCTATTATTGAAGTAAATGGAGTGGGGTACCAGGTAAATATTTCACTCAATACATTCGCGGAGATAAAAGACAAAGAAGAGATCAAGCTTACTACTCACTTTCATGTGCGCGAAGATGCTCAGGTGTTATTTGGATTTGCCACGGAGGCAGAGAAGCAAATGTTCCAATATTTGATATCGGTAAATGGGGTGGGACCCAGCACAGCCATGGTGGTGTTGTCCTATTTGCCTCCCGAAGAATTGAAGTCTGCCATTGTGCGCGAGGATGCCGCAGCCCTGCAAGCGGTGAAGGGTATTGGAGGAAAGACAGCCCTTCGGCTGATATTGGAATTAAAGGACAAATTGAAGCGTGAAACAACCGAAGATTTGCCCGGAAATACAGGGTTAATACGCAATACCGTGCGCCACGAGGCGTTAATTGCGTTGGTGACTTTGGGTATTGCCAAACCGGCCGCTGAAAAAAGCATTGATGCGGTGCTAAAAAGGTCTGGAAATACCGTTAGTTTGGAAGAGCTAGTGAAGCAAGCATTAAAAAACGCCTAACCTTTTGTTTGTAATTATTCGGAAGATACACATCGGCCTTGGGCTGGCAATTTGCCTTTTTTTGCTAGGCTCTTTGCCGCCTGCGCATGCCCAAAAAAAGGACTCAACGGGCACAGGAACAGTCGACACTGTCAAATACAAAACAATCAATCCTTATCGACCCAGCTATCGCCCGCCCGATCGGTATGGCGATCCCTTTTCTAATTACTCTACTTTCTCTCCGCTTTTTTTAAGAAACCCCAAGAGTCTGAACACGGACGTACAGATCGATTCAGGCATGAACTATAACATTCGCGAGCGAATTGGCCGCGTCAATTTCAGGCCTAATTCCTCCATGAACTTCGATGAGTTTAGCCGGCAGCAAGACCGGCTTTTTAGAAAACAATACTGGCAAACCAAAAGCCAGGCGTTGGATGGCGAGAGTGCGGTGAGCGGGCGCAATTTGCTTCCGAAATTGTACATCAGCCCGGTGTTGGATCGGATATTCGGTGGAAGTTCGGTTGAGTTAATTCCACGTGGTTTTGTCACGCTCGATTTTGGGGCTTCGTTTCAAACCATCAACAACCCGAGTATTCCTATCCGGCAGCAGAGCAATGGAGGTTTTGAATTCGATCAGCAGATTAGTCTAAATGTAACGGGCAAAGTAGGGGAGAAACTGAAGGTCACTACCAATTTTGACAACAACAACTCGTTCGACTTTCAAAATAATATGAAGGTGGAGTTCACTGGCTTCAAAGAAGATCTGTTGAAGAAATTGGAGATTGGAAACGTAAGTCTGCCACTGAACAATAGTCTCATCAGTGGTTCTCAAAACCTTTTTGGTATCAAGGCGCAACTTCAATTCGGAAAATTATTTGTGACGGCCATTGCTAGCACCCAGCGAGGCAAGCAATCATCGATCAAAGTAGCAGGTAATTCAAGTGGTACTTCGCAAGGCAGACCGTTTAAGATTCAGGGATCGAACTATGACGAAAATCGTCACTTTTTTCTTAGTCAGTTTTTCAGAGATAATTATGAAGGATGGCTCAACACCTTGCCACAGATTTTTTCAGGTGTAAACATTACACGGATTGAGGTGTACTCCATCAACCGCTCCAACGACACCCAAACCAATCGCGATATAGTGGCCTTTATGGATATGGCCGAGTCCGATAAAATTTACAACAAAGTTGCCTTCACTAATTTTGCCGGTGATCGTGCTCCCAGTAAAAATGAAAACAATAATTTGTTTGATAAGCTTAAGACCATCCCCGCCCGATCAGATACGATCAATGGATTTCTGATCAATCAACTGGGTTTGTCCAACGGCAGGGATTTTGAAAAGATCACCAGCGCCAGAAAATTGGCTGCTTCAGAGTTTTCGTTCAACAGTCAATTAGGATATATCACGCTTCAACGTAAACTGCAAAATGACGAAGCACTCGCGGTCGCTTTTGAGTATACCTACAACGGACAGGTGTTCAAAGTGGGTGAGCTAACGGAAGATTATTCTAACAAGCCACCGAAGGATGTGGTTTTTTTAAAGATGCTGCGCCCTCGAAAAATTGCCGTAAAAGATGAGAACGGAAAGATTCTGCCGACCTGGAATTTGATGATGAAGAATATCTATAGCCTCAATGTGTCTTCGCTGACGCGCGATGGATTTCAACTTCGAATGATTTATCGCGATGACCGCACGGGTTTAGATAATCCAGTATTGCAGGATGGAGTTGTTACCCGCACCCAACAATTAATCCAAGCATTTGGTTTGGATAGACTGAATCCGTATAACGATCCGCAGCCCGATGGCAATTTTGATTTTGTGGAGGGCATCACGGTTAACACGGCCACGGGTCTAATTATTTTTCCCAACCTGGAACCGTTTAATAAACCACTCCGCGATCTGTTTGCAAAGGAGGAACCTGCATTGGCAGCCACCCTGCGAGATAAGTATTTATACGATACGCTCTATCGAACGACTCAGGTTGAGGCAGCGCTTGTCGCCACAAAAAATAAATTTTGGATTGATGGCTCGTTTAAGGCCGGCTCCGGAAAGGAAATTGTGATTCAGGGATTTAATATTTCCCCTGGCTCCGTAAAAGTTTTTGCCGGAGGCACGCCACTGCGCGAAGGAACTGACTATTCGGTGGACTATACTTTTGGGAAGGTGATCATTCTCAATGATGGTATTTTAAGTTCTGGCAAAGACATAGAAATCACCTACGAACAGCAAGATCCTTTTGCTTTTCAACAGCGATCTTTGTTAGGTACCCGGTTCGACTACAAGTTGAATGACGATATCAATTTGGGCGGTACTTTTTTGTATTACAACGAGCGGCCTCTCATCTCACGGAATCTTATTGGTACCGAGCCAGCTCAAAATATTCAATATGGCCTCGACTTCAACATGAAAAAAGATTCCCGCATCTTGACCAAGATGGTGGATGCGTTGCCCTTTTTGCAAACCAAAGAAAAGTCGAGCATCACTGTCAATGCAGAATTTGCGCAGTTGCTTCCCGGCACCAGCAATGTGATTGATGGCGAGGGTACATCGTTCATTGATGATTTTGAGAATACGATCACACCCTACAGTCTTATTTCTCCGCAGGCCTGGAAACTTGCGGCTGTTCCACTCAATGATCCAATATTTGATAAAGCACTCGGAGCATCCAACGACATAGCAGCGGGCTACAAGCGCGCCAAACTGGCGTGGTATCAGGTAGACAATTTGTTTTACAGAGAAAGCGGAAGCTTCAAACCCCCTAACATTTCATTGGAAGATTTAAAAAATCATTACAGCCGGCCAGTTTTACCGCAGGAGATTTTCCCATACCGTGATGCATTCATCGGGAATTTTTATGAACCCATTTTAGACCTGGCTTATTACCCGAACGAACGTGGCCCCTACAACTACAATCCATCTTTCGATGGAAACGAAAAATCAAATTGGGCGGGAGTTACGACCGCTATCCGCAACGAAGTGGATTTTGACAAAGCGAACGTTGAGTATGTTGAATTTTGGTTGATGGATCCTTTTAACGATGCCCCAAGTGGTAACGGCCGTGTGCTAGTAGATGGGACAATCGGGAAGCCCAACACTACCGGTGGCAAGATGATCCTTCAGCTTGGTAGCATCTCCGAAGACGTAACTCGCGATGGCAAACACGGGTTTGAAAACGGGTTGCCGCGCGAACCTGGATCAAACACGGGAGTAGCAACAACGAATTGGGGTAAGGTAACGACTCAGCAGTATTTGAACAATGCATTCGACAGCAACCCCACGTCACGGGCAAGCCAGGATGTGGGGATGGATGGGTTGAACAACGGGGAAGAGAGAGTTAAGTTTCCAGCTACAGCCGGTTTGGAAGACCCATCGTCTGATGATTTTAAATATTTTTTAGGAGATGAATTTAACAATAAGGATGCTAAAATTCTAGAACGCTACAAAAACATCAACGGGCATGATGGCAACTCGCCCATTGTTACGGCCAGTCAATCTTTTGCACAATCAGGAAGTCCACTTCCCGATAATGAAGATTTAAACCAAGACAATACCTTAAGTGATCTGGAAGAATATTATTCGTATAACATTGATCTTCCCGCTAAGGGCCTCGAGGTAGGCAATAAATTTATCGTAGACAAGATAAAGCCGGAACGGATAGGCGATCAGGCAAATAATGATGGCCTAACTTGGTATCTCTTCCGCATACCTATTCGCCAATTTGATCCAGCGGGAACGGTAGGAAAGATCAATGGTTTTAAGTCCATTCGTTTCGCGCGGATGATGGTGACGGGATTTTCTGAGCCGGTGGTATTGCGTTTTGCAAATTTTAGAATGGTGGGAAACCGTTGGAGAAGATACGAAGCAGCGTTGAAAGATCCTGGAAATGTTTCCAAACCCGATGATAATATCGATAACTTCACTGTCTCTGCCGTTAACATAGAAGACAACGGTCAGCCCGATGAAAAAAAACCTGGTTATGTAGAGCCACTAAATCGCGATCGTGATGTTACCTCAGTGCAGCAGCGAAGATTGAACGAACAATCGTTGCAAATGTGTGTGAATAATTTGCCTGATGGGCAGGCCAGGGCAGTTTTCAAAAATGTTTCGCTGGATTTTTTTAATTACGGCCGCATCAAAATGTTCTTGAGCGCCAACGACCAAAACAAGGTGGCGAAAGACAATCAGTTGACTGGCTTTCTTCGTCTCGGTACTGATTTCGAACAAAATTATTATGAGATCGAGTTACCCTTAAAAATCACGCCACCCGATACCAGAGAACCAAGAGACATCTGGCCGGAACAGAATCAGATCGATCTGGATCTTAATGAGCTTTATGCACTGAAGGTGCAACGCGATCGTGAAGGTTTTTCGTTGACGCAACCATTTCCGCAAAACAGTGCAAAGCAAGTGGGCAAGCATGGTATCCGCATCGTGGGGCGACCTGATTTAGCACAAGTACAAGTGATGATGATAGGTGTGCGCAATCCGCGCAGCGATGATGCTCAGCCGCTGAGTGTTTGCATTTGGGCGAATGAACTTCGGCTTACTGAATTTGATCGGACGGCCGGCATTGCAGCCAACGTAGTACTCAATGCGAAACTCGCTGATCTCGGAAATATTTCTGGTTCTTATAGGCACATTGGTTTTGGTTTTGGCGGAGTGCAGTCGAAAATTGCAGAGCGCGCGCGTGGCGAGACCAACGCGTTTGATATTTCGGGAAGTATCAATGTAGATAAATTATTGCCACCTAAGTTGGGGTTAAAAATTCCAATGTTCTTTAGCTATGAGTCCAATGTCATTAGCCCCAATTTTGATCCGGCCAATCCGGATGTACGACTGTCGGCAGCACTCAAGTCATTCAACACCGATGCCGAGCGAAGTAGTTACCTCGACCTCATTCAAGATCGCACCACCAGACGAAGTTTGAATTTTACCAACGTGCGAAAGGTGAAAGTAAAGAAAGATGCCAAATCTCACATTTATGACGTAGAGAATTTCGCATTTACGTATGCCTACTCAGAGGCGAACCACACGAATTTTAGTCTGATTACAGACACTCGCAGAAGCATCAAAGGAGCAGTTGCGTGGCAATATGCCAGCACATTCAAAGGCTTTGAACCCTTCAAAAACATGAAGGTTTTTTCCTCGAAGCACCTTCAGTTTATTAAGGACTTCAACTTTAATCCGATGCCAGCCTCGATCTCGGTGCGGGGAGAGTTGGATCGTTCGTATAGCGAACTCACCTATCGAAGTTCAGTCAAGGATGGCAGTTCGAGAGTCAACTTACCTAACTATCAAAAGTTTTTTGTCTTCAACCGATACTACAATGTGCGCTGGAATTTGACCAAGTCGATTTCGGTGGATTACAACTCTACAGTCAACGCAATCATTGATGAGCCCAACGGAGCCATTGACACGCCTGAAAAACAAGATTCTCTGTGGAACAACCTCAAGCGATTCGGCCGAACAAAAAATTTCGATCAAAATATCACGGCCAACTACAAACTACCATTTGACAAGTTTCCCGTGTTTAATTGGATCGATGGCGATTACCGATACACGGCAGGCTATAACTGGCGCGCAGGTCCGCTGGAGAAAAATCCTCAATCACAATTGGGCAACATTATTCAGAATACGCGCGATCAAAATGTGACAGGACGTATTGATATGGTGAAGCTGTACAACAAAATCGGGTTCTTAAAAAATATTAACTCGCCTCCCCGGCCTTTGCCCCCACCCGATAAAAACAAGCCGGCAAAACCTGACACGGTGAAAAGACCACCTGAACTTAAAGGCGCAAAGTTTCTGCTTCGCCTGTTGATGTCAGTGCGGAATGTCAACGCGACTTATAAATTTACGGAGGGAACAATTCTACCAGGCTTCACACAAACACCACGGTTGTTTGGATTAGACGATACTTGGGGCTCGCCCGGTGTAGGATTTATTTTGGGCGGCCAGGATCCCAACTTCGCAAAGGCCGCCTCCGAAAAAGGTTGGTTGACTTCAAACAAAAGACTTACCGCGCCCTTTACGCAGAACCAAGGTACAGACCTAACCCTACGCGCGAATGTAGATTTATCGCCTGATTTTAAAGTTCAGTTGGATGCGAGCAAGGTAAGCAATACCGCATTTCAGGAGATTTTCAGATATGATTCCGCGACTAACAGATTTAGTGGGATCAGCCCAAGCAGATCAGGATCCTACAAAATTTCATTTATGACCATCAATACTGCTTTTGCCAATAATTCCAGTATCAATTCTGATGTATTCAAACAGTTTGAAGCAAATATTCAAACGATCAAAGGCAGATTCCAGGATATTACCGGACAGACATATCAGGATAAATCACAAGACGTACTTATCCCAGCTTTCATTGCCGCTTATTCAGGCACTTCGGCTACTGATGTCAACCTATCGCCCTTTCCAAAAATCCCTATTCCGAATTGGCGATTTACCTATGAGGGACTAAACAAAATTTCAGGCATCAAAGATATTTTTCAATCAGTAACTTTAACCCATGGGTATAAATCAAGTTATTCGGTCGTCAATTACTCTAATTCTCTTCAATATGGAGCTGTCAACCTAAGCAACCGAGTAGAAGATTACAATGAAACCAGGTTTGCAACGGTGCCCAGTGCGACTACAGATCTTTTGATACCCGTTTACATCATCAATCAGGTCATGATCAATGAATCCTTTCAACCGCTGGTAGGTCTTAACTTTCGCACCAAAAGCAAATTGAGTTTTCGATTTGAATACAAAACCAAACGAGATGTTTCATTAAATGTATCGAATGCTCAAGTAACTGAAATAAATGGCAAAGATTGGTCAGCAGAGATAAGCTTCACCAAAAACAATATGAGAATGCCATTCAAAGATCAAGGGCGAATTATCACCTTAAAAAACAATATCACGTTTTTGTTGAACGTGAGCATGAATAATAACCAAACTATTCAGCGCACGCTTGCCGATGCGGCACAACAAGTAGAGGGGGGAAGTACCATCACCAACGGGAACATCAATTTTCAGTTTAGGCCGAATATAAGCTATGTGGTCAATCAAAAACTGACCGTTCAATTGTATGGCGACCATAACACGAATGAACCGTTGGTCACTAACTCTTTCCCTCGCACCAATACCAGAGTGGGTTTTAAGATACTTTTCAATCTGGCACCGTAAGACGGGCGTCTGACCGCTTAGAGCGGTCACACGCCTTTGATTTTAAAGTTTTACCTACTACAGATTTATACTTCACACTTTTAAAGTATTTTTGCTGCCTAATCTTAACTATTATGAACATACCTGACGGACTAAAGTACACCAAAGACCATGAGTGGATTAAAATAGACGGAAACATCGCCACCGTGGGAATTACCGATTTTGCACAGGGCGAACTGGGCGATATTGTTTATGTTGATATTTCATCGGTCGGTAATCAGGTTGGTCAGCACGAAGTGTTTGGAACCGTGGAGGCAGTAAAAACGGTTTCGGATTTGTTTATGCCCATTTCTGGCAAAGTGATAGAGTTCAACAAAGCACTGGATACAGCACCCGAAAAGGTAAATGGCGATCCGTATGGAGATGGTTGGATGGTAAAAGTAGAGCTTTCGAATGCATCAGAAGTAGCAAGTCTCCTAACGGCTGCACAATACAAGGAACTTATTGGTAAATAAAATAGTATTGAGATTTGAGTATAGAGAACATTAATCTCAATACGTATACCTCACATCTCAATACGTAGTACTATGATCGAACTCCCAACGATATCGGCTGAGCAAACCCGTAAAAAGAAACCCGATTGGCTTCGCGTAAAGTTGCCTATTGGGCCTGAGTATGCTAAAGTTCGGAAATTGGTAGACGAGCATAAGCTCCACACCATCTGTGAAAGTGGCAATTGCCCTAATATGGGTGAGTGTTGGGGAGAAGGCACAGCTACCTTTATGATTTTGGGAAATGTTTGCACCCGCAGTTGCACCTTTTGTGCGGTGGCAACAGGCAGGCCTACCGAGTATGATACTGACGAACCTCAACGGGTAGCAGAAGCAATTAAGTTAATGGGTGTCAAGCACGCTGTGATCACATCTGTGAATCGCGATGAGTTGAAAGACCGCGGTGCAGAGGTTTGGTATCAGACAGTTGTTCAAACAAAAGCACTAAGCCCTACTACCACCATTGAAACATTAATCCCCGACACGAAGGGAAGTTGGGATGCACTTTACCGAATGATCGATGGCGGACAAGAAGTTGTTTCTCACAATATGGAAACTGTGGGGCGACTTTATCGTATGGTGCGACCGCAAGCGAAGTATGAAAGAAGCCTCGAGCAAATAAAAAGAACGCGCGAAGCTGGTAAACGAACCAAATCGGGCATCATGCTTGGCGTAGGCGAAACCAAGGAAGAGCTCTATAAAGCGATCGATGATTTGGTTGAAAATGGACTGATGATCTTGACGCTCGGTCAATATTTACAGCCCACCAAAATGCACTTAGAGGTAGCAGAGTTTATTCACCCTGAAACATTTGAGATGTACAAAGAAGAAGGGTTGAAGAGAGGCTTGAAATATGTGGAGGCAGGACCACTCGTTCGCTCATCCTACCATGCAGAGCGGCATGTCAATGTGCCGATGTAATAAAGTTACCGATTCCCCGTTCCCGGGAAACAAAAACAAGAAACCGGGAACAGGAAACTGATTCCCTACTTCTTATCCACCACCAATCTTCCCTCTCTATTTGCTACTTCCCAGGCAGTGTGAAAAGCAGTCTTGGCTCTTTTAGCAAGTAGATCAAACTCAATTTTGCCAATCTCATCACTCACTTGATGATAGTCTTCGTGGATGCCATCAAAGAAGAAGACAATCGGAATTCCCTTCTTGGCAAAATTCCAATGATCGGAACGCTTATACAGGTTGGTAGGATGATTTTCATCGTTGTATGTGTAGTCAAACTCTAACTTTTCGTTTTCACGGTTTGTTCTTTCATTGATCTCCTGCAGTTCTGAGGATAGCTTATCAGCACCGATGACATATACGTAGTCGGGTTTGTCTTTGTGCTCAGGGTCACGTCTTCCAATCATGTCAATGTTGATATCAACTACGGTGTTGGCAAGTGGAAATACAGGATGTTCGGAATAATATTCAGAACCGAATAGTCCTTGCTCTTCGCCTGTAACAGTCATAAATAAAATGCTTCTGCGGGGGCCTTTGCCATCTTTTTTCGCCTGAGCGAACGCCTTTGCAATTTGAAGAACACTTACTGTTCCAGAACCATCATCATCTGCACCATTGTTGATTACGTCTTTTCCTTCGCCCGGATTTTTTCCGATGTGATCGAAGTGAGCTGTGATCACAACCAATTCATCTTTTTTATCGGTGCCCTCCATATAACCCAAAATGTTTTCAGATTTTACGGTTGTGATGTTCATCGCTACCTGGTAAGTGATTTTTCCGGGCTTCACTTTTGCTAACAGTTTTTTAGATGGATCTGCGGCAGCAGCGGTTGCAAGTTTTGCGGAAGTTGTGTTGAATACTTTCTCTGTTGCGGTCTGGTTTAAAAAGAAAATTCCTTTGTTGGGGCTTGTTGGGTCGGGCCTATTCAATGTCAAATTTCCCCCTGACAAGAAACCTTGCATTTGCGCTGCAAATGTTTTGAATTCGTCCGGTTTGCCTGCTGGTATTATAAAAACCATCTTCGCTCCTTTTTCGCGGGCAAGAGCAACGGGTTTTCGCAAACCTGACATGATACTAAATGACAACGGATCGCTTTGTAGGGCGACAGCTTTATCCTTCACGATGAGATTTGCGTAATCTTCTTCTCTTCCTTTGCCAACAAAAACAATGTCAGCCGATACTTCGCCATTAGAGTCGGCTGAGCCATAGTACATAATCTCATTGAAGTTGGCATATTTTGAGACACCTGCTTTGACATAAATATCTGCTGGAGCAACAGAGAATAAATCAACAGGCATATAATGAGAACCATTTACAGGTCCACTTAGGCCAAGTTGCTCAAAGTAAAAGCTAATGAATGCCGCAGCCATTTTTTGGCCACGGGTTCCTGTCTTCCGTCCTTCTAATGCATCTGAAGCCAGAATGGAAAGATTTTCTTTGAGGTCGGCAGTGGTGATCAGGCTGGCATATTTAACAGCAGGGTTTTCCTGCGACCAACTAAACTGTACTGTTAAGACGAAGAGCAGAAGCGAAGAGAGTTTTTTCATGTTTCAGTATTTATTTTAAGAATAGATCAATGTATGAGACACACGAAGAATCTAGAACGGTCAAAGGTTTCATTACAAACTTTGATGATTTTAATCAAAGATATGCCAAAATAATGGTGGGATGAAAATCAAGGGCTCTGTTAAAAACGACTCTTTCGCCACAAATCAATAGTGCTAAACCAAGGTTCCATAAAACGCTTGTCGCGCAATAGCACGTAGTTGTCGGGGTCGTAGACGCTTCCGCTTTTCACGAACGTAAAACGCACGTTGGCGCTTTTGTAATTCCACACCTCGTTACCACCGTTCTTGCTGAGTTCGTCTGGAACACCAAACACTGTGTAGATCATGCCCCGATCCATCTTCCACCCTTCTTTGAAAGAGCTGAAATACTGATTGGCTATTTCGACTCGCTTAAAATAGCTACGCATAAAATTCTTGGCACGGTCTTTATCGCGGGTGATATCTAAAATTACTTTGTCAAACTTTGGCTTTTCATTATCGGCCGCAGCGAGTTGTTTAAACTCATCCGGTGTAGTGACAAAGATGAGTGGAGAAACAAGTTCTTGTACTTTTGAGTATTTCGGAAAATTCTCGGGCACTACACGCAGCGCAAACCCATCTGCGGCATTGGTGTCTTGTTGAAATAGGTAGAGGCCTTCTCGTTTTACTGAAAATGTTGCGTTGTTCTCAAGGCGAAAAGTAGAGTCATGAAACAAAAACCGTTCTACGGGTGCTGACTTTTCAGAAAAAGGCGGATAAGGTTGATAGAAAGAAGCTGTTTTATAGAATGACACAAACATAGTTTTTTGATCACAGCTCTTGATTGTGTAGTCTTTTCCTGATCGCAGAAAATTTTCTGACAATACGCCATTCTTCGATTCTATCCATCCTCTTTTTGGATAGATGCCTTCCATCAGTTTGAAGTAGTACCAATTTTTTTGACTTTGGAGGTGAGTAACCTTGGCTAACAAAATCCAAGGCTTTTCAGGAATAGGGAAAGAAAGCTGCCCCGATTTTTCATTGCCAACTGGTCTGGTGGTAGAATCACTTTCGGTAATGGATGCCCCGTCTCGAACGACATAAGAATCCCTTCGTTCCCAGGTTAAGGAATATTGATCGGCCGGGAACTGTGTGGTTCGGAGCACATAATTCACAATAAGCTGATTTTGGCCACGGGCCAAATCCAATTGAAGATTTACTTCATTTTGTGGGTTATACCAATGCCTAAAATTGAGCCCGGTTATTGACTGCCCCGATAATTCACTCAGAAATAGAAAAAGCGTAAAAGAAAGAACAAATCGCTTCATAAGGATCATTAAGATTATTCGCTCCAATTAGTGGGGCTGTTAACTCGTTATTAAACGTTAAATTTAGCGAATTACGTTATTTTTGCAGCTTAATTTTTTTGATGGCTTCTGTTTATACCACTGAGATCGCCTCTGATTCCGTTGCATCGGATAACCCTATTCACCAGCGCTTACTGAAAGCCTATGTGATTGCCACGGGGTATGTAAAAGGCAATTTGCTAGAAGTGGGGTGCGGAGAAGGCCGTGGGATAGACTGGTTATTACCAAAAATCAGTCATTACTCTGCCATTGACAAAATAGCTCCGGTTGTTGAGCAGCTGCAAAAGCGCTATCCACGAGCCAGTTTCGTCAGCGGGAATATACCTCCGCTAGCAGACTTTGCCGACAACACTTTTGATTCGGTCGTGAGTTTTCAAGTTATTGAACACATTCAAAATGACTGGTTTTTCCTAAAGGAAATTCATCGTGTTTTAAAGCCTGGTGGCATTGCTTTGCTTTCTACACCCAATCGACCGATGTCGCTTTCGCGCAATCCCTGGCACATTCGTGAGTACACACCCGCGGAATTGTCAAGGGTTGCCAATGAGTTTTTTACTTCGGTTGAGATGAAAGGAGTTGCGGGTAATGAGAAAGTGATGACCTACTACAATCGAAATAAAGAGTCGGTGAATAGGATGATGCGGTGGGATATTTTCAACCTGCAATACAAATTGCCAGCGGCTTTGTTGAGAATCCCCTACGAATTATTGAACCGAATCAATAGAAATAAATTGAAAGACGGAGCCGATGAGTTAGTGACCGGCATACACCATTCCGACTACCTGCTAGTAGACAACGCTGAGCAAGCACTCGATTTATTTTTGATGGTGAGGAAGTAGGCTATTCCATTAAAAATTGATTTAACGGAACAACGTCTATCTTTTTTCCGTCCTTTTTAAAACTGTCTTTTTGTTTGAGTGTGACTATTTTTCCTAACGACATGTTAAAGTAATCCATAGCGGCAAGTAGGCCACTCGTTTCTCTTTCCAGATTGTCGGCAGTCAAATCATAGCATACTTGTATTAACTCTTTCGGTTTGCCTTTTTCAAAAACCACAAAATCACATTCCTTCTTTTCGTGAAAATAATATAACTCCGTATGTGCGGTTCTCAAGTGAAGGTAGACGGCATTTTCTATCCTTCTCCCATTTTCATCGGAGAATACGATTGAGTTTTCCGTAAATAATCCTAGATCTATGGAGTAAACTTTTCTTGGGTTTCGGATTTGTTTCTTCAATGAGTAACTAAACATTGGCAAAAATTGTACGATGTAAGCATTTTCTAAAAAGCCAAAGTAGTCTAATAATGCACTTACTGATTTTATCGCAAACAATTTTGTAAGGTTACTAGCAGAGACCGGTTTTGCGATATTGGATAGTAAGTAAACAGCCAACTGCTTCAACGATTTTACATCCCTCACCGCGTAGCGGACCGCTATATCGCGATACAGAATATCCTCCAATAGTTGATTGAGCACAAATCCGTTTTCTGTCTTTAAATATTCCGGAAAGCCGCCTTTTCGTAGGTATTCCAACACCGATTTCTCGGTGTCTTTTAACTTTCTAAACCCTAAGAATTCTGTATAAGAAAAAGGAAATAATTCTACAGAAAGATGCCTACCCGTCAGCTTGGTACCCAATTCTTTGCTCAGCAGGGTGGCATTTGAACCTGTAATCACCACTTTGTAGCCTTCGTCCAGTTTGTGCCTTACAAACAGTTCCCAGTTTTCAAGCAGTTGTATTTCATCAAAGAATAAGACGGAGGGATTTCTCTTGACAATTTCATTGCTCAGGCGATTGAAGTCGTCATTCTCAAATCCTGCCAATCGCGGGTCTTCAAAATGGAGATAGAAGGCGTTGCTGAACTTTTCTCTCAAAAGTTGAAAGAGTAGTGTGCTTTTTCCACACCTCCTTATGCCCGTTATAATCAACGCAAAATTGTTGGGCAACTTCAATTTAGGCAGTAGTTCTCTTTGCCAGCCCACGTTCTTGTTTTGGAAATTTTCAGCCTGGGCATCCGCTACCTCAGCCAGTTGGGATTGTAAGAGCATGTGATCTTTATTTGATACAAAGCTACGATATCATAGCTTTGTATCAAACGATATCATAGTTTTATACCGAAAGATGTGGATTTCTGGCCAAAGCCAGCACTTATCTATCCTCCTGTGGCAAATCGCCTCGCATTTGTAAACTAGCTACTAGTCTTGTGTAGGCGTCCTCGTACTTCTTGGCCAATTCCTCTTCTCCATTTTCATAGAGGGCTCGCTGAATGGCGTTAAGTATAAAAATGTTTCTTCTCAGATCGCTGGTTAGCCCATACCCTTCGTTGATCAAGTACGTAGCCATTTCATCTGACCGATCACCAATCACTTTACTGATCTCAATGGCTTTATCTTTTTCGCCCACTTGAAATAGCAAGTCGATGGTTTCAGGAGTAGTGTGATCGTACTTGATGGCTTTGTCTGGCATTTTGGCCAGTGAAAACAAAAGCACGCTATCAGCCTTAGCCATTTTGCCTTCATCAATTAGCGCTTGTGCGAGTGAGTTCAACGAGCTGCGATGGTTCACCACGAATCCTCTATAGTCATCCGTGTAATAGATTTTCTCATTGTCCAATCCGCGATAGCGAAACTTGTTAAGCATGATGTCATAACTTCTCTCGGTATCTACCAGGTATTCTCTGTCTTGGCGTGGATTTTTAACTGGAAGAATCCGGTAGGCATTTCCTTCCTGAACTGCGTACGGGCTCAGATCCAAATTAATTTGTGACATGGAAGTATGATTCAAATAAAGTGGACGTTCCCAATTATTTGACACCAACAGATCAAGAAGTGCAAGATCTTTTTTCTCCAATCCTCCACGCAGTAGTCTGATTTTCATTTGATCCACCACCAAACTATCCATGCCCTTAGGGATGATTCCTTTGGCGAGGACAGCCGCTTTATCAATGTTCAACGTAAATACTCTACTCGGCACTACGTTTCGATCATTATCACGCAATTGTTTATAGTCCTTAGATATAAGCTCGATGTACTGCTTCGCATCAATGCTCGCAATCTTCATATCGACAAATGGCAGGTAGTCATTTGGCCCCCCTTGCTGGTAATTTTTTGGAGAGAGTGTGTAAGGGAAAGGCTCTGATTCATATGCTTTTCGTGTTGTTTGGTCGATGTACCAATCCGTATTGAAGTAGCTCAAGACCATCACGCGTAAATCTGTGCGAACGCCTTCGGTTTCTTGGGCGTACCAGAGCGGGAAGGTGTCATTGTCGCCACCAGTGAAAATGATTCCATTGGGTGCGCAAGACTCCAGGTAGTTCGTAGCTGAGTCTACCGAGAAAAAGCGATCAGAGCGATTGTGATCGTCCCACCCATCTTTGGCCATTAACGCAGGAGCGGTCAATCCAATAAGAGTGGCCGCAATTGCTGCCGTTTTACCGTTCTTTAAAAACTTCTGAATTACTTCTGCCAAGCCGATCACGGCAAGTCCGATCCAGAACGCAAACGCGTAGTAGGAACCGGCATAGATGTAGTCACGCTCACGCGGCTCCGTAGGAGGAGAGTTCAAGTAAACCACAATAGCTACACCGAGCATCACAAACAGTAGCCCAACGACCGCAAAACTCTTTGTGTCCTTGGTGAATTGATAAAACATGCCCACCAGTCCTAGAATAAACGGGATCATGAAAAAATTATTTCTGGCTCCATTGTTGGCCAGCACATCAGGCACACTTTTGAACCATTGCCCAGGCTTTAGCCAATCTGCGCCTTGCTCATCGCTTTCGCGACCGGCAAAATTCCACATGAAATAGCGCATATACATGGTGCCAATTTGGTGCGTAAACATGTAGTATAAGTTTTGGCCGAAGGTTGGCTTTTGACCTTCGGGAATGCCCAGAATATTCATATATGTTTCCTTGTGTTCTGAATTCCAAACGCGCGGCAGAATGGTCTGCTGGTCGGGCTCATAGACATAGCTGAATTTTCTATCTGTGATTTCATATTTGTCTTTCCCTTTTGTGTAGATCGGCTCGCCATAATCCACGCCAATAACTTGAGCTGAGTAGTAGGGACCATACAACAACGGTCGGCTGCCATATTGCTCGCGCTTCAAATAGCGGACAAAACTCATTGCATCCTTTGGCGCATTTTCGTTAATCAATGTATCGTATCCAGAACGTATGATAATAGTTGCATACGATCCGTAACCGATCAGAATGAAGGCAGTGCCCAGCAAAACTGTATTCCATACCGGCTTGTTTTTCTTTTGAGTGTAGTAAATTCCAAACGCCAGCGAACCTGCAAGCAATAGTGTAAATACCAGGGCGCCCGATCCGAAGAACAATCCCAGTGTGTTTACGAAGAATATCTCAAAATTACCTGCAATGGTTGGTAGGCCAGGCACGATGAAATCATTAATGAACATAACAATAGCAACACTGACAAGGAGCGCTGCAATAATGCCCCAGGTAGTTGGTTTGAATTTTTTGAAATAATAGATCAGCCCCAAAGCCGGTACAGTCACTAGATTGAGCATGTGTACACCAATAGAAAGCCCCATCATGTAGGTCACAAGCAGTAGCCATCGATTGGCTTTGCTCTCGTCTTCGATGACGTCCCACTTTAAAACGCCCCATACCACAAAGGCGGTAAAGAACGATGACATCGCATAAACTTCAGCCTCTACTGCTGAGAACCAAAAAGAATCGGAAAAAGTGTAAGCCAACGATCCAACCAGACCCGCTCCCATCAGCAGCCATGTTTTTTCTTCGTTTATCTCGGAGTCTTTCGTGGCTCCGATCATTTTTCTACCCAAAAGTGTAATAGACCAGAAAAGAAAAAGAATGGTAAAGGCACTAGCCAGCACACTCATGAAGTTGATCCAATAGGCTACTTTAGTTACATCGCCCATGGCAAGGAAGGAAAACACCCGCCCCATTAACAAGAAGAGAGGAGCACCGGGGGGATGAGGAACCTGTAGTTTATAAGAGACTGAAATAAACTCGCCACAATCCCAGTAGCTGGCGGTTTCCTCCATGGTGATAAAATAAACCAGCAAAGCGATGGCGAAAGTGACCCAACCGGTCAGATTATTGGCTTTTTTGAAATTCATGTTTTTCGATAAAAATGAAGCGCGAAAATAGGGAAAATAAACGCATACCCGCTCAAAGTGTTGCAAGGAACCAGGGAAATCGCTTTTAAGAAATTTTCAGATAACAAAATGATTGTGAAGTATTTGGAGCAAGGGCAGTGATATTGTATTTTTGATTCATCAAAATGA
>Ga0209985_10000871_pt1 | contig 31660 bp, 27 predicted proteins | sample NOAtaG_FD_187305 | JGI IMG/M metagenome (GOLD analysis project Ga0209985, IMG submission 187305) | Freshwater lake microbial communities from Lake Erie, under a cyanobacterial bloom - NOAA_Erie_Diel6S_1000h metaG (SPAdes) (version 2) | ecosystem: Environmental > Aquatic > Freshwater > Lake ...
TCGGTTCTAATTATCTTGGTGCTATGGCTTGGGCTCCTAAGAATTGGATTTTGACGATTTTATGTGGGGTGGTTACGGTGGGGACTTTGTTGATTAGGGTTTGGAGATTTAGAAACTAATTGCGATCGCTTAGTGTCAAAACATTTTAGGCACTTTCAGTTTTCGCTTTTTTATTAATGCTAGTAAGATGCTTTAGCATTTGGTACAATACGACAAATTTTCAGTAAAAGCTAGGATAATTCGCTTGTCTCAAGAATATTTAATCTATTGCGATGAATCAATTGATAATGGCAAGTATTTCTCTAATTTTTATGGTGGTGTTTTAGTTCGTTCCTCAGATTTGGGACAAGTGCAGAAAGTTTTACAGGATCGAAAAATAGAACTCAATTTACTTAAAGAAGCAAAATGGTCAAAGGTTACAGATCAATATTTAAGTAAATATCTTGGGCTAATGGAAACATTTTTTGACCTAGTGGAAGCGGATAAAATTAAGACTAGGATTATGTTTACGCAAAATAGCATTGTTGCTAAAAGCTTACGTTCTGAACAATTAGAGAATGAATATTTTTTGCTATATTATCAGTTTGTAAAACACGCTTTCGGCTTGCAATATTCTAATCCAACAAATTCACCTATTCAAGTTAGGCTCTATTTTGATGATTTACCTGACACTAGAGAGAAGGTTGCAAGTTTTAAGGCGTATATTGCTGGGCTAAATCACTTTCGTCAATTTGAGGATGCAAATATTAAAATCTCTTTGAATCAAATAGCTGAGGTAAAGTCTCACGATCATGCAATTATGCAATGTTTAGATGTTGTTTTAGGTTCAATGCAGTTTCGGCTAAATGATAAGCATAAGGAAAAGCCAGAAGGTTCAAGGTTTCGGGGGAAGAGAACCATTGCCAAAGAAAAGCTATACAAGTACATTAGTCAGCGTATTCGCAAAATATATCCAAACTTTAATATTGGAGTGAGTACGGCGCGAAGTGATGTGAGAAATTCTTGGTTACATCCCTATCGTCATTGGCTATTTAAGCCGAGGGAACATGAAATTGATGTGTCAAAAACTAAGTAATTTAGGCAATCAAAAGCCCCGCCCTTGCTATGTCATTGGACTAATCTTTTTAGGGATTGTTTTTAGACGTATCCCAAGTGGAACTTGAGACTTCGCAAAGGGAAGGGCTATTTATACAATAGCACGTTTTATATTTAACTTGCCTGTTGGGTTTCGATATGTTGCCAGTATTTGATTTGTGCTTCTTGATGGCAGTGCAGGATGCCGAACCATTCTAAGCGCTCGAGATTTTCGGAAATTGCGTTTTTATATCTGCCACCGTTTTTAAATTGAGCGGCGATTTGGGCGATCGTCCAAGGGTTGTTGCTGGTGCGGAGGAGGTCGCGAATGGCGGCGAGTTGGTCTTTGGGTTGTTTGGGAAAGGTTTTGACTTCGGCAGGGGCGATCGCAACTTCTTCACTTTCGCCAACGCCTTCGATGATGGTTTGGGTGCGGACTTCGTTGGGTGCTTGGTATTCGGGACGCAGCCAGCGTATGTGTCCGTTACGTTCTTCTTCGGCGCGTTGGGCGTTGAGGGTGACAAGGCGATCGAGGATGATTTCGGTGATATCAAAACCCCCTCTAACTCCCCCTTGCGAAGGGGGAGAACTAAGATCTATGGCTTCCCCCCTTTCAAGGGGGGACTGAGGGGGGTAAAGCTCTTCGCTTTGAGGTAAAGAACCCCCTCTAACTCCCCCTTGCGAAGGGGGAGAACTAAGATCTATGGCTTCCCCCCTTGAAAGGGGGGACTGAGGGGGGTAAAGCTCTTCGCTTTGAGGTAAAGAACCCCCTCTAACTCCCCCTTGCGAAGGGGGAGAACTAAGATCTATGGCTTCCCCCCTTTCAAGGGGGGACTGAGGGGGGTAAAGCTCTTCGCTTTGAGGTAAAGAACCCCCTCTAACTCCCCCTTGCGAAGGGGGAGAACTAAGATCTCTAACTCCCAATTGAGAAGAAGGAGAACTAGAAATCAAATCTTCCCATCCGTAGGCTTCTAGTACGGCGTTGTCTAGTTCGTCGTGGATTTGTTTGAGGGTGGAGACTAGGGCTTTGTTGTTGTATTCTCTGTCTTTGTCGGTGAAGTCTTCGCCTTTGCGGAGTTTTTCGAGGAGGTTATACATTCCTGTAATCGTGATTTCGGGATGTTGTGCCTGTACTTGTTTGCGATGGAGATCGAGTCTTTCGCCTAGTTGTCGAATTTTTTCTTTTTGTTCTAATGTTGCATCTGGGAAAGGGAATGGATTAAAACAACGGGTTTGATTATACCGAGGTCGATCTTCTAGTGTTCCACCTGATGCCAAAGTCCAAATTACATGAACAGAACTGGAAAGAATACCAAGATAATAAGAATCATCTAAGGCGAACACAACTATAGTCGCATCAGGAATTACACTCTTGTCTAGAAAGATAAATGCTCTATGTTTCGCAGTATGTACAGTCACAATGAATCTATTCAATCCTTGTAAAGCGGCTCGAATTAAACCTCCTGATCTCCGAAAAAGCCACCATTTTTCTTGCCTTGATTTTTCTTGATTTATAGCTCTAACTGGTTTAACCTTCTCTAACAAATACTGAAATGGTTCACCCAAATTTATAGCTTGCTCTTCACTCAACTCATAAAAATCTATTACATATTCCTTTTCCCATCTAGTAACAATATCTCGACCACTTATGTATGGTCTTACATAGTCGCCTAGTAATGGCTGACTCAGTATCCATTTTTCTGCCGCAATTGGATCAACTATAAAACCTCTTCCACCTAGCTCAAATCCTCGTGAACATAAGTTGAAATTAGATCGAAGATTAATTGCTCTAGATAAATCTACACCTGATTGAAGATTACTAAAAATACATCCTACAGTTTGTACTCTTAACTCAATATGTTCAGCCGCATCTTCGGGTAACTCTGCATCATATTCTTTTACAACGTGAACTAACTTAGGTGCGTTTGAAATATCTGAAGCAGCAATAGTCATAGAGATTCTTACTGCTGCCCCTTCATCTGTCCAAGGATGATCAGGGATAGCAAAAATTAGTTTTATTGGATTTTTGTGATTCAAATAAAAATCCATAGCAGTTCTTTGTCGAATTTGACAAATACTGTTTGTAGTAATAAAGCCAAATCTTTCGAGCCTTTTTGAACTTACTAGTTCTGCTGCCTTATGCCACCAATACATTACAAAATCAACTGTATCAGGCACATCTGGATAAACCTTGCGTAAAGCTTCTGTATATCCATCACCTAATCTATCCCTCATTCTTGCATTTCCAATAAAAGGAGGATTAGAAATTATGTAATCAGCCTCTTGCCACACCGCAGGACGCGGATTAACGTAGCGATAGATGGGAACCTGATCCGACGGATCAGGCACATCCTCACCCGTCACAGGATGCCTCATCGTCCGCCCACCCCAACGACTCCGCACCTTACCCGTCTTCGCATCCACATCAAGCTCCCGCCCATCGTAAGCCAACACCGCATCTCGAAACTCAATATTATGGAAATCCTTCAAAATTGGATTAGTCGGCGGCGTAGTGCCATAACGCTTAAAATGCCACTGCAAATAACCAATCCAGATCACTAATTCTGCGATCGCCGCCGCCCTTGGATTAATCTCAATCCCTAAAAACTGCGAAGGATTCACCTGATCAAAATCTAGCCGTAACTGCGAAACACCCGTCAACATCTCCAAACGGTTTAAAACCTCCTGCTCCAAAGTCTTCAGCAAATCCAAAGTTACATACAAAAAATTCCCTGAACCACAAGCAGGATCAAGAATTTTGATTTGTTTCAAACGTTCTAAAAAAGCCAAAATCTCTGCTTTTGCTTTATTCCTTTGCAGTTCTGTTGGTTCCTCCTGTCCATCCTTCAGCGCTAAAATTCCATGCACTACCCATTCAGTTAATTCCCACTCTTTCCGCAAAGGTTCCATCACCACAGGACGCACCAACCTCTCCACATACGATCGCGGCGTATAATGCGCCCCCAACCGACTGCGCTCCTTCTTCTCTAAAGCCCGTTCCAACAAAGTCCCAAAAATTGCAGGCTCCACCTCGCGCCAATCCTTTTGCGCCGCCTCATACAACACCTCTAGCTGCTCCCTCGGCAAATCAAAAGCGATCGCATTCGCAAAAAAGCTTCCATTAAACTGGGGAATCGCATCAAAATTGAACTTCCCACCCGTATTCATCACCTTCCACAGATCCTCAATCTCCGACTTAAATCGACTCGGTTCAGGAATCCAACGCTCCTGTAACGCCCTCGTAAAAATATCCCCCTGCAATAACCGCACATCCTCCGCAAACATTGTAAAAATGCAGCGCATCAAAAAATTTGCCACCTCCTGCGGTTCCTTACCCTGCTCCTCTAGCCACTTCGCCAACTTCGCCAAAGTCCCCGCCACCTCTCGCGTCACCCGCGCCCGATACTTCTCAGGATTCAGACTTTGCGGATCACTAAAAATCGCCACAAAGCGATCGAAAACCTTCTCCTCTAATAGGCGCTCAATCTCAATTACTTCTCTCGCCCCATAGCCGCCATAGTTGCCACTAAAGCTCATCCATAGCTCAAAATGCGAACCAATATCGCAAGTCATCAAAAACGGCGGCTTACTATTTAAAAACGGCGTATAGCTCAAAGCCTGATAAAAAGCCTTCTCCATCATCCGCAAATAGCCATCAGTGCCACGTTTTGGCGCACTTTGCTTAGTCTTATCACTCCCCTGCTTTGCCTCAATAATGAAATGTCCTTCCCTATGGAAATCCACAAAATTAGTCTTGATACCCTCCTTATTAAAAACCTTAATCTCCTTGTCAAAACAGTAAGGATCGCCCTGCACCGTCCCCTTCGGAATCGGACGCTCCACCCCCAACGCCACACACAAATCATCAAAAAAAGTCTGATAATTAGCCCGCTCATTTCCCTGTGAGCCTTGCCATTTAGCTAGAAATACTTGAATATTTGTGCGATCGCGATCATCCATGATATCTACTGAAACCTTCGGATAATTCTATCATTTATCAAGGCGATCGCGCTTGATGATGGCAAATTGCGATCGCTGATTATGAGCGATTGGATAGGCGATCGCTGTCAAACCTTGAGAAATCTTATATTATGTTAAATATATTACAAGCTATCAGGCGTTACAAAAAATGCAAGTCAGTTATCGGTTGAATGCTAATGAACTTGACAACAGTTTTCTAGAGAGCTTAAAAGCTGCTTTCCAAAATAAAGAAATTGAGATTGTTGTATATGAAAGTGATGAAACCGCTTTTCTGTTGCAAAATCCTGCCAATAGAAAGAGATTACTAACTGCGGTAGAAAACATTCAAAACCGTAACAATCTCGTAGAACTTAATTGGGATAATATCTCATGAGAAGACGAATCCTCTTTGAAGCAGAAGCCTTTGAGGACTATAACGAATGGGCAAAAATGGATCGCAAAATTTACAACAAAATTGTAGAACTTATCAAAGATATTGAGCGAACTCCTTTTTCAGGTATCGGTAAACCTGAACCGCTAAAATATGGACTCAGTGGATTTTGGTCAAGACGCATTAGTGATGAACATCGTCTCGTCTATCAAGTCACTGATACAGAGATTCTAATTGCTGGCTGTAAAAGTCATTATGAGTAGCAGAATTGAGCGATCGCAGTTTTATCTACAAGGCTCTATTTGCGATCGCGCTTGATGATGGCAAAAGGCGATCGCCCAAGGCACTGGACTGTTAATACCAATTCACAAAAGTATGGCAACACTTCTGTGAATTAAAAAACAAACCCTGTAAGGGTTTTAAAAACACAAAATGGCTACGCCATTTTGTGTTTTGGTATCAAAGAAAAGAGAAGCCTCGCAATGCGAAGCTTCTCTTTTACAATTAAAAAGTGCTATGCACTTTTTAGAACTAGACAGCCGCGAAATTAGCAGCTACGAAATCCCAGTTGATTAGTTTTTCGACAAAGTTAGCCATGAAGTTAGGACGGCTATTTTGGAAGTCCAAATAGTAAGCATGTTCCCAAACATCCATCGTCAACAAAGGAACTTGACCTTCATGGATCAAAGGATTTTCAGCATTAGGAGTTTTGGTGATTTTCAGCTTACCGCCTTCAGCAACCAACCATGCCCAGCCACTACCAAATTGAGTAGCACCAGCATTTTTAAATTCGGTCTTAAAGTTATCCAAGCTACCAAAGCTAGCATCAATTGCCTCCAACAAAGCACCAGTAGGAGCACCACCACCAGCAGGCTTAATGCCATTCCAGTAGAAAGTGTGGTTCCAAACTTGAGCAGCGTTATTGAAGATTCCAGCTTTGCCTTCTTTGTAGCTAATCTTGATGACTTCTTCTAAGGTTTTGTCAGCAAGATCGGTATCTTTAATCAGGTTGTTGAGGTTGGTTACATAAGCGGCATGGTGTTTGCCGTAATGAAATGATAGGGTCTCAGCAGACATACCCGAAGCTGCGAGAGCATCTTGGGCGTAAGGTAAAGATGGGAGTTCAAATGCCATTGTTTTTTAACCTGTTAAAGTTTGAAGTGATTTCTCAGCTTTAAGTATTGTTACAATTATAAGCTAAATTGTAAACCGTAGTAACTGCTACTTTTTAGTCATTGCCATACATCATCCCAATTAGTACCAGAAGGACGAACGGCGCTTCACGCCCCCCATCCTTCTGATGCTAATTATGGATTTGTAGCTCTAAAAATTCGCGAATCCGTTTGATTTGAAACTCACGGGCATAGTCCAGTACCTGATTTGCAAAAGGGCTAAAGGTGGAATCAGTTTCTTGTAGAAGTATGACCTCATCTTGAATCGCAATAATATCTCCCATCCGCGCAAGTTGTAGCAATCTCTCGACCGTAAGGTTTGGTGGCACAATCATCGGCTGCGCGATCGCATCTATCTTGGCATTACCCATACTTATATCAGTATCATCAGAATTGAGATTCTCGTATTCCCAATCTAGATTGAGTAGCGATCGCATTGTATAAAACAAAGTATCAGGATCAATCGGCTTCGCAATGAAATCATTACATCCTACGGCGATGCTCAGACTGCGATCTTGATTGAAGGCACTTGCAGAGACCATGACGATCGCCGTTTTCTCGAACATCGGTAACTGACGCAGCCGCTTTGTTGTTTCATGTCCATCCAGTTGAGGCATTACCATATCTAGTAAAATCAAATCTGGCTCAAAACTCTGGGCTTGAGTGAGACAATCATAGCCATCGATCGCTTCCGCAACAATGAAACCAAGTGGCGTGAGTAAATCATTCAATACCATGCGATTTTCGGTCTTGTCATCAACAACCAAAATTTTGCGTCGATCTCCCAAGTAACCTGTGATCGTCCGGCTATCAATTAATATTGGTTGAATATGATTAGGAACTTCAGTTAACTCAATTTCAAACCAGAAAGTACTGCCTTCATTTAATTTACTCTCCACATGCAGTTTTCCTCCCATCATTTCTACAATCTTTTGACAGATCGGCAAACCTAAACCAGTTCCAGAGTAGCGCCGAGCGCGATCACCTGCTTGCTGAAACGGTAAAAATATCTCTTCTAATTTATCAGGATCGATGCCTACGCCAGTATCAGCAATTTCAAACCGAACTTTGTAATTATGGTTAGGTTCACAGGGATGAACACTGACGGTCAGAGATACACTGCCGCGATCGGTAAACTTCACAGCATTCCCAAATAAATTAATCAGAACTTGGCGCAGACGTTTTTCATCACCATACATAGTTGTTGGTAATGTGGTCAGAGGTTGATAGATTAACTCAACATCCTTAGCACGTACTTGCAATTGGAAAATATCTGTAATACTTTGCAACAACTTGGGAAAATCAAATACACTGGGATTGAGTTCCAGCTTTTTAGCTTCAATTTTAGAAAGATCAAGAATATCATTGAGTAGAGTCAGTAAATGTTCGCCACTACGCTGAATGACTTCTAACCCTGCTTTATGCTTGTCGGGGTCGTAACCGCGCTTGAGGATTTGAGCATAACCAAGGATGCCATTTAAAGGAGTGCGCAACTCATGGCTCATATTCGCAAGGAATTCACTCTTGGCGCGGTTTGCCGTATCAGCAACTTCCTTCGCAGATTGTAATTCTTTTTCAGCCTGTTTGCGATCGGTGATATCTGTTCCGACTGATAGAATTTCAATTAACTTTCCTTTATCATCATAAATTGGCTTGTTTGACCAAGTCACCCAGACACGCCGTCCATCTTTGCAGATATTCTCATTCTCATTAAGTTGATATTTTTCAGGAGTGCAGCATATTTCGGCAATCATGTTGCGCAGATCTTCTCCCGATACATCTTTCGATGAGACAAATGTATCTAATATATAGGAGCCAATAATATCTTCTAATTGATAGCCAAAAAACCTCAATCCATAATCATTCAAGAAACAAATTCGACCTTGGGTGTCCCATCGAAGAATGATACAGTTTGCTGATTCCACCAAATCGCGATATTTCTTTTCACTCTCTTTAATGTTCTCTTCGATGATTTTGCGATCGCTAATATCTTTGACTGCATAGATTGCAAAAACATTACCGCCAAATTCAATTGTTTCGGAAGAGATTAACCCTGTAAATTTTTTCCCTTCCTTAGTAACAAAGTTTGCTTCATAATTAAATACTCTCCCTTCAACCCCTAAAATTTCTAACATGCGATCACGTTCATTTAAATCAACCCATAGATTTAAATCTGAAGGAGCAGCTCCGATCGCTTCTTCACGCGTATAGCCCGTAATTTCTGTCCATTTATTATTGACATCAATATGTTTATAGGTGTCATTGGATAGCAAAGCCATCCCATCAGGGCTAGAACGAAAGGCTTTAGCAAATTTTTCTTCCGATTCTCGTAAGGCTGCTTCCGTGAATTCATGTTCGAGAATTTCCTGTTGTAATGCATAAGTACGTTCATCTACTTTTTGCACCAAAAGCTGCGAATACTCCTCCAATCGCGTATGCGATCTCTTCATCTGGCGACTCATCTGATTAAAGGAATTCGCCAAAATCACTAATTCTTTAATTACGCAGTCATACTCCACCTTTTGATCGAGATTGCCATTTGCGATCGATTGGCTTGCTTGGCTAAGTTGAGTAATAGGACGACTGATACGACGGGCGGCAATGATACCCAAAATTGCATTTAAGCCGAGGGCGATCAGACATAGCATCACTGTTGATACTGAATTTTCTTTAATCTGCGACATAAAGTCTGATGCAGGTACAGCAACAACAATACGCCAATTCAATCCGCTTAATCCAGAATCATTTTGTAATTTCCCAACTTGAAGAGCATATGATTCACCCTCAAAATCGAATCGCCGAATCTCATTGTCGTTAGTTGCAGGCATTAATTCTAGCTGTTCCGCAACTTTTCGAGTTAATTTGTCTTGACTTTGGGTTGCGAAAATACGCTCTGATTTATTGCCCTGAGATGAAATTTCTACGTTTAAATTAGATGTAGCGACTAATTTACCAGAAGGCTCAATAATTAATGTTTGTCCATTTGCGCTAACTTTTGTGTTCTGCAAAAATTGATTGATGTCACCCAAGAGCATTGATATTCCCAGAACTCCTTGCAGTTCACCATTCTCTTGATAAACGGGTCTAATCGAGGTGATGGCAGGCTCTTCGGTCATCGAATCCGTATATACTTCAGTCCAAATACTCTGTCTGGTCTCAACTACAGTTTGATACCAAGGACGCTCAGTTAAATTAAAGCTGTTTTTTGCCATCAATAATGTTTGCGGCCGTCCAAAATTGTCGGTCATAAAAGTCGAGTTAGTATTCTCGATCGCAAATCGATCCTTGATGCGTCTTACTCCCCAATATTTGCCAGAAGTAGTAGCAAAATAAATATTGCTAATCCGAGGAAAATTTTGTAGTTGTTTCCAAAAGTGAGCTTGAACTCTGATCTCATCATTTGGCTCTATTTGACCTAATTCAATACTATTAGCATTAAGTTGATTTAGGGTATAGGGAAGTTCTAAATAAGAGTGCAAGCGATCTTGAACTTGCTCGGTAACTTTGCGATGGAACTGATTAGCGAGCAGAGTAACTGCGTGATGCCCATTACGAAAGGATAACCAACCAATTAAACCCACAATACCAAAGGTATTTAACAAAAATGGTACGGTGATCAATAAGCTTAGAGGTATTCTAAAGCCTTTGCTTTCACAACGATGTGTTGGCGTAGGAATAAATCCTGTTGACACAGTATCCACATTAATGGGGGGGTGATTGATCGGTGGTGTGGTCATGGGCTTTCTGTTCTGTTGCATTCCTATGCTTTACTCAAAACCAAGTCTTCTCAAGGTCATTTTACGATTTTGCCAAACTTGTGTTTCTTGTGGCGATAGCTGGATTGCTTGATCGTATGCAGCGATCGCTTCTTCGAGCATTCCTAAACCGCTGAGGGCATTGCCACGACTATACCAAGCAAAATGATCATCAGGATTGATCTCTAATCCTCGATCATGACTAGCGATCGCCTCTTCATAAAGTTCTAGCTTGCTTAGAGCAAGCCCGCGATTGTTCCAAGCGTAATAGTCATCAGGACGTATTTCTAAAGCTTGATCATAACTAGCGATCGCTTCAGTGTAATTTCCCCACTGCTCAAGAGCTTTGGCTCGGCTATACCAAATTTGATGATCGAGAGGTTTGTATTCTAAAGCGCGATCATAACTTGCTACTGCCTCCGCATATTTGCCAAGGCTTTCAAGGGCATAGGCGCGGCTAAACCAACCCTGAACATAGTCAGGTCTAATGGCTAGGGCTTTTTCACAATGCTCGATCGCTTCTTCATATTTTTCAAGCACACTGTACACTAAGCCTTTGCCACCGTAGGAATAATAATAATCAGGTTTGAGTTTGAGGGCGAGGTTGTAACTATTGATCGCTTCTTCATAGCGTCCTAACATGCTTAATGACGTACCAAGATTATGCCACGCTGCATAGAAGTCTTCTTTATAAGCGATCGCTTGACGATAATTTTGCACAGCCTCTTCATGATGACTGGATAGGTCTAGAGCTACAGCGCGGTTATACCAAGCCAAATGGTTATCGGCACGAATCTGTAAAGCTAGATCACAATTGGCGATCGCTTCTTGACAACGGTTGCCAGCTACCAATAATCCCCCTTGCTCTAGCAATAACTCAATGCGCCGCTCCGAAATTAATGGCTGAGCCGAGATGAGTTTTTGTAGATCTTCATATTTGCGATCGCGTTCTTCTTCACTAATATGAGCATAAGCTTCATAGCGATCGCCACTGACCCAGTGAAAAGTCTCTTGTCGTATCAACTCCATGTCAGTGGGAAACTCAAATACCTCAACGTTGTCGTTAAAGAATTCGGGGTAGCTGTCAATGAAAAACTTGAGTGCAAATAATGGTAGTAAAAATACAAAACAGATCGGGAAACTCTCTTTGAGTTTAGATTGCAGCAGGATCAGGTGGGCTAGTGGACGGGGAATATGGGTCAATTTTTCGCCTAAATCATGATCCTCTATATCGATGAGTTTATTTTCTAAGAACTCTTCTATGCCTGTGATAAATAGTATATTTGCTTCGTGTAAATCTGCTTCATCAACTAACATTTCATAAAAATCGGAGATCGGACGATCAAGCCTTAACACACGAATTTCTCGATTCGCGGCATCTGCTCTTGTCCTTTTGATAATTTGTTCGCCTTCAGAAGACGAACAACGTACAAACAGCATTTCATAATCTTTCTTGGTTCTTAATAAACCCAATAGCTGCTGATATTCTGTCTCTGGATTTTTTAGAGCGTCTTTATCCCAAACGTTTTCAGTGTATTGCATGGTGCTCCCATATTGACTGAATACTGAAACCAATCATACCAAAATTGTAAAATTTGGTGTTTTGGCATAAAAGCGATCTCTAGGACAAATCAAAACACCAAATAAAAGTGGCAGTGCGATGCACCGCCGCTTTTATTATGTAACGGCAGGACACAAGGGCAACCCCGAAGAAGTAAAAAAAGGCGAAAAGGAAGGCGTAATCGCCTCAAGGGGGGGGCGGGGGACACTTGAAAAAGAAAAACCACCCATCTTTGGGATGATTCAGCGCGGTGGTGAAGTCGTAATTCGTATGTTAGAAAACGTGAAACAACGGACTATTGAACCACTGATTAAAGCAACGATTACTGCTGGCACTATGGTTTACACCGATGAATATGCAATTTACAATTCTCTAGAAGATTGGGGCTATGCCCACAAAACGGTTTGTCATGGTGCAGGAGAATATGCAAGAGATGAAGATGGTGATGGTTTCTGTGAAGTTCATGTCAATACCATGGAAGGCTTTTGGTCACTTTTGCGGTCTTGGCTACGACCTCATCGTGGTATATCTCAAGAAAAGTTACCTTTATATCTGGGCTTCTTTGAGTTTGTTCATAATGCTAAGAGGAGGGGGCAAGCTTTGCTAAGTGGTTTGTTACACTCTCTTCTTTCTTTACCTCCCCGAAACACCTATTGAGCCTTTGTGTTTTGGTATCAGCTATACTGTCAACAACGGTAACGTAAACGAGAAAGTACTACCTTCACCGAGAGTACTTTCTGCCCAGATTTTGCCCTCATGTTGTTCGATGATCTTGCGGCAGATGGTTAGCCCTAGCCCTGTTCCGCCCTTACGCCTTGAATCAGAAGAATCAACTTGCTGAAATCTTTCAAAAATGCTTTCTAGCTTATCCGATGGAATGCCCTGACCTTGATCGCGTACTGAGAATAGTACTTCTGTATTCGCTTTGCCCTCTGCGGTTAGCCAAACCGTACCATCAGTTGTTGAGAACTTGATCGCATTACTGAGGAGATTTGTGAGAGCTTGCACAATGTAATCTGAATCAACTAAAATCTCGATGTCAATTGGCTTAACTGCTAAAACTACCCCATGCTGTTGAGCCATTGGTTGCATAGACTCTGTTGCTTGGATCATTAAAGCTGCGACATTGCAGACCTGCTTTTCCATTCTGACATCCCCTGACTCAATCCGCTGTAAATCAAGGACATTATTGACTAAACGTACCAAGCGCTCTGTATTGTCATCAGCGATTTCTAGCATTTGCTTGCCATCCTTGGACAGACTTCCTAAGCGTCCCGTCGCCAAAATTTTTAAAGCGCTATGCAGGGATGTTAAGGGTGTGCGTAATTCATGGCTGACCACGGCTATAAATTCATCTTTCATGCGCTCGATCGCTTTGCGATCGCTAATGTCACTCGTCAGAGCAAAGAACCCGATGACTTTTTTCTGTTCATCCAGATGGGGAATATAGGTAACATTGACTGAACAGGGAAGACCATCTTTTAAAGTGATTTCATTTTCGTAGGTAATTGCCTGACCCATTAGAGCTAACTTTACATAAACTTTCATGCGTTCATAGCATTCGATACCCCAAACGGTTTTGATCTTGCGGCCATAAATATCGGCTGGTGATTGTCCTAGCCAGTCTTCATAGGCTTTATTATTAAATCGATAGCGCTGATGTCCATCGACATAGGCAATTAGCACTGGTAGAGCATTGGTGATCAGTCGCAACTGCTCTTCGCTGCGTCTTAATGCGGCTTCAGCTTGCATCCGATCATTGATTTCCTGCTGAAGACTACGATTGACTTCTTGCAGTTCGGCAGTGCGAACCTCGACTATTTCTTCTAAATGTTCTAACAACTGCGCTTGAGCTAAGGCAATGCTGATCTGATCTGCAAGTTGTTGCATTAGCTCCAGTTCAAAGTCAGCCCAATAGTGAGGGCGATCGCAATGGTGAGCAATCACTAATCCCCATAACTGGTTGGGTGCGATCGCTTCATTTTGTTGATGGGAATTCAGATTTTGCAGAATCGGCACAATCAGTTTTGCTTTGATATGAAACTGATTGATAAACTCGATTAAGCATTCCGATAACCCTGCCTTTGGATCATGTACATCTGCGATCGCCCTTACCCGTCCCTTAGCATATAGTTCTTGATAATCAGTCGGGAATACTTCTTCAGGAAACTCTAAATCGAGAATTGTAGGAAAATTGGGTAGAACGGCTTCGCTTATGGCTCGTCCTGTGCCGTTGGGTAAAACTTGATAAACCAAGACGCGATCGGCTTGCAAAATGCGCTGTACTTCTGTTACGGTGGCGCGGAGGATTTCCTTGAACTGCAATGACTGGCGGATTTTAAGCGTAACCTCAGCAAACAACTTCACCCATTGTCTTTGTCTCCATAGTTCATCTTGCTCATGGTTTGGAGCCGTGAGAGATTCTTTGGCGATAGGTGGCTGGGTTGCTATGCGGAAGTTGGAACGCTTGCTTTTAGCCATTTTCAAGGAGTCAATTGAATATTAGTCTACTTATTTTAGAATAGTTAGAGCGAAGAAACCGTTTAAGAATTGTCTAGATCTCCCTCAATCCTGATTGAAAATGGCTACCGTTTACACACAATTCGGACTTACCCCCTTTAGAGCGTGTTTGAGAAGTACCTATCTAGCGTAAATTTCTGTTTTTACCCCCCTCTAACTCCCCCTTGCAAAGGGGGAAGACCAGAAATCTTGTTCCCCCCCTTTGCAAGGGGAGGGTTAGGATGGGGTAATTTCTTTGATTTCACTGACAAACTGAGATGTATGTACAAGGCAGCTTAAAAAATGGGGAAGAATTTAAATTCTTCCCCATTTTTAAGGGGGCTTGAGGGGGATCTCTTCAAAGCCCCAAACACAGTGGCGGCGGCGCAAATCGTCGCCGCCGCCACTGTGTTTGGGGCTTTATGTCCGTCTTAACTTTCTGATTCGCTATTAATTTCGATATCTAGGGTGTCTTCATCAATTTGAATATACAAAATGTTTGGCTGACAGCAAACCTGACAATCTTCTACATAAGACTGTTGCATTCCTCCACTAAAATCAACAAATGTCGTATTAGTCTCTCTCCACAAAAAGCGCAGGTATATATTGTTGTTGTCGAAATACTTCACTGACCACCAACAAACTCCGATAAAGATGCTTTCTCAACTCTGTCAGTAATGCACCTGCGAATACCAAAGAATCAATATGACCGAGATTGCGACGTACATATCCCAATTGTTGCCGAATTGATTTGCGTAACTTTTGCCCTTGGGGTTGTCCTTTGGCGGAACGTCGGCACATAAAATTTTATTGCTGCAAGGCTTTTTCTTGTTTTTATGCTTTTTCCTTGCATTTTATCAGTTTTTATCATCCTTGAAACCCATTAATATCAACTGTTTCCGCCCTTCTCAGCAAGCCCTATATAGCGTAACGAGATGACAGGCAACCCAAAGAAATTGTTGAAAGTGCTGCTAAGCAGCACTTTCAACAATTTCTTTGGGATTACACTAATCGTTGATATCGCATTCCAGGATATGGCGCGATCGCACCCACAAGTTCCAAATGCGTTAAAGATCCTAGAACCTCACCCGAAGGTGCTTTTGTTTGTTCTACAATCCAATCTAAGCTGACGGGATCGCCAAACCCAATCGCTTGGAGAATATTTTGTTGCAAGACTGGCAATTCCGAAATAGCGATTGCAGGTACTGGCTTATCTAAATTTGGCAACATTCCCAAAGATTCTAACAGCTCATCCACACCTAAAATCGCCTGTGCACCTTTGCCCAATAATTTCAAACAACCCTTTGCCTCACTCACTTCGAGGGAATTTGGCAAGGCATAGACATCGCGCCCGTATTCATTTGCCTGATAGGCAGTGATTAAGGCTCCCGATCGCTCTGGTGCTTCCATTACTAATGTCACACGGCTAAGTCCTGCTATAATTCGATTACGGGCGGGAAAATGGGTTTTGTCAGGTGGAGTCCCTTGGGGATATTCACTTACCACTAAGCCTGAAGACACAATCTGCTCGTACAGTGACTTGTGTTTGTACGGATAAATGCGATCGACTCCTGTCCCCACTACAGCAACAGTTTGACCACCAACTTCTAAGCAAGCTTTGTGTGCTTCACCGTCGATACCTTCTGCCATCCCAGAGATGATCGTAAACCCACGGCTCGCTAAAGCCGAGACTAATTTCTTTGTCCAGCGTCTTCCATAGGGTGTAGCGTTGCGCGTCCCCACGATCGCAACGGTGTTCCGCTCATTCCAATGAGTCAGATGTCCTCGATAATACAAAATTGGTGGTGGATCGGGAATCTCCCAAAGTAACTGCGGATATTCACGATCGCTGGGAGTCCAGAAGTTAAGATTGTCATGCTCATGTACTGCTAATAGAGCCACAGGTTCTACTTCGCGCTGCGCTTGACGAATTGATTCGAGGGTCTGACCACCAATACCTTCGATTGTCTGCAAATCAATTGGCAAAGAATTCCATGCCTCAGACATAGAGCCAAATGCTTGATACAGTCGTTTAATTAATACTGGTCCAATACCACGTATTTGTGACCATGCTAACCAATAGGCTCTTTCCGAATTTGGACTAAGGCTCATGAATTCTGTTGTGTTAAGTATTCAAAATAAATTTCTCAAACTTATAGGATTATGCCCCTGTGAGGCACAATCCTATAAGTTTAAGTTTATGCCACGCTCTAAGTGAGCACTGACCGTGGCTACATCTAACTCACTATCGATAGTTAGTAATTTCTGTTTGTAGCCGTAATATTCTAATAAAGGAATAGTCAGATCTAAAAATTGCTCAATTCGTTTTTGAATTATCTCAATCGAGTCATCGGAGCCACCACGAGATCGCGATCGCTGCATCAATGTCTCTTCAGAGGCTTGTAAATAAATTGCATGGTCAAGAGGACAGCCCAACTCTTCCAATAGAAAATCTAGCTCCTCGGCTTGAAAAGAAGTACGGGGATAACCTTCTAAAATCCATCCTTGTTGAGCATCTTCCATCTGAAGCCGCAATCGCATCAGCTCAATCATCAGCATGTCAGGCACAAATTCACCAGCATCGATGAATTTTTTTACTTCCATACCTAAATCTGTTGCTGTTGCCATCTCCAAACGCAAAATTTCGCTGGTTGAGATTACAGGAACATGGAGCAAAGATTGTAGATGCAAAGCTTGAGTAGTACGTCCTGAACCTGATGCGCCTAATAGAATGATTCTTGCCATAGGTCTATGCCATCACATTCTTGAAAAAGGCGATCGCCTCTTTTAGGGAAGCAACAAAGGTATCGATTTCGGCTTTGGTATTATAGAAATAGACACTGGCTCTTGCAGTGCCGCTAATTCCTAAAAAGTGATGTAATGGCTGAGTGCAATGGTGTCCTGAACGAATCGCGATACCATCTTGATCGAGCATTGCTGATAGATCATTGGCATGAATTCCATGGGCGATCGTGAAGGATGCCAAACCTGCGCGGTGATGTCTTGGCCCATAAACTTTGATGTCAGGAATATCGTCGAGATAATCCATCAAATATTCAATTAATTCCTGTTCATAATCATGGATTTTATCCATGCCGATCGCAGTTAAGTAATCCACCGCTGCACCGAGAGCGATTGCCTCACCAATCGCAGGAGTTCCTGCTTCAAATTTGTGGGGTAAGCCCGCATAAGTGGAATGATCGAGAAAGACATCCGCAATCATTTCGCCGCCGCCCATAAATGGAGGCATTTCTAGTAATAGGTCACGCTTACCATAGAGAAATCCAATTCCCGTCGGCGCACACATCTTATGTCCAGAAGCGACTAACCAATCGCAATCAAGAGCCTGAACATCAATGGGCATATGTGGCACACTCTGGCAAGCATCTAGCAATACCTTCGCTCCTTGAGCATGAGCCAATGGAATCATTTCCTCTACTGGATTCACACAGCCAAGAGTATTGGAGACATGGACAATTGACACCAGTTTGGTTTTAGGGTTGAGCAAAGATTTAAACTGCTCTAAGCTCAATTCTCCTAAGATTGTTGGCTCTAGAAATTTGAGAACTGCGCCTGTACGCTGAGCAATCAACTGCCAAGGCACGATGTTACTATGGTGCTCCATAACTGAGAGAATTACTTCATCCCCTGCTTTCAGGTTTGCCCATCCCCAAGTATAGGCAACGAGATTAATCGCTTCACTGGCATTGCGGGTATAAATGATTTCCTGTGATGACTTAGCATTGACAAATTTAGCGATTTTGTCACGCGCACCCTCATAAGCGTCAGTAGCTCTAGCACTGAGAGTATGAGCGCCACGATGCACATTGGCGTTGTCATGCTCGTAATAATATTTCCAAGCTGCAAGCACCGATTTTGGCTTCTGGGAACTGGCGGCATTATCAAAATAAATTAGTGGCTTGCCATTGACCTCTTGATCCAAAATCTCAAAATCTGCTCTGACCCGATCTGCTAAGGTCTTTTCATAGGTTAATGTCATTAGTCTTACATAGTTGCTGTCGTAACTGCTATCTGCATTTTAACAGTTCAAAACCCCAAAAGCATGAGACAGCGAGGTGCGCTAACTCATGTTTATCAGTTCGCTAATTTCCAGATTTTCACTTTGCCGTCGAGACTGCCACTCCAGTTTCGGCATTCCATAGGCGAATTGTGCGATCGGCTCCAGAGCTAGCGATCAACTTGCTGTGTTGTCAAAACATGGGTTTTATTGAGATCAAAGCTTTGCTAGCAAAGCTTTGATCTCAATAAAACGCTATAGTGATACCAAATGATATGGCTTGACTATGACCCCGTTACCGAAATATCGACCGAAACAATTATCGCTAGGCCCGTTAGAGTCGGAAATCCTAAATATTATTTGGGATAGCACAAGGTTAGGTGCGACGGAAATTCACGAACGCATCTTGTCTGATCCCGATCGCGAATTAGCCTATGGCTCAGTGATGACTGTATTGCGGCGACTAGAGCAAAAGGGCTGGATTCATTGCGAAAAAGAGGGTCGTGCGCTCTATTGGCAAGCAAAAATTTCTCGTGAAGAAGCACAAGCATTAGAGGCGTATCATCAACTCAATCGCTTTTTAGAAGTGGGTGATGCGGATATTGTTGCCGCTTTTGCAAATGATCTTGATCATGCCAGTATGGACAAGCTTGAAGCGATCGCTGTCCGTCTCCAAAATATACGTCAATCGCGAGAACAATCACAGGAAGGTTAAGTCCATGCCCTTTTTCTCCATACATTTTGTGATGATATTTGGCTCACTTTGCCTAGCTTGGGGATTGCGATATGGTTGGCAAAATGGTGACAACGTTGCCCTCCCTAGGGATTGGCAGATGCGTTGGCAGAAGGCGCTTGTATGCTTTGCCTTGCCGCCACTATTAGTAATCATGACCGCGATCGCAGTGCTCTGCATGGGATCTGAAGGGCAAATGATCGGCTTACAGGCAGGACGGCTGAGCTATGCGATCGCTTTAATATTTTTGATTTACAGCATTTTTCGCGTTGGGCAACTTGCCTTGAATGGCTGGCAGTCTTTACAAAAATTGCAAGCTCTTGTTGTCGATTCTCTGGATGTCAACCCAGTTAAGCAATCGATGCGACTACTAAATATGCCAATGCTATTTGCTGCTCAAATTGGTTTTTGGCGATCGCATCTTTATGTCAGCCAAGGGTTGCTCGATAGCCTTGATGCCGATCATCTGGAAGCCGTGTTGTTGCATGAACGCGCTCATGCTCACTACCGCGATACATTTTGGTTTTTCTGGCTCGGGGCGCTCCGCCAAGTGATGCCTTGGCTCCCAAATACTCAAGCCTTATGGGAAGAGTTGCTGCTATTGCGCGAACTTCGTGCTGATCGTTGGGCTGCGCAATATGCAGATGGTTTGTTACTAGCGGAGTCATTACTGGCGATGGTCAGTAGCAATATACATCCAACCCAAACTTTTGCGGCGGCTTTTGGAGCGACAAATACTAGCGATCGCTTAGAAGAGCGGGTTAACTTTTTATTAGCCGAACCTGAACCTTTGCCTCAATTTTCTTGGCGATCGCTATTTTGGATTGGGTTTTCTCTATTACCATTGGCTGTATTGCCTTTGCACTATTAACTGACGTTGTACAGCTTTAGGTTTTCAGCGCTTACGGCGCTGAAAACCTAAAAAATAGAATAGATAGATGTTATGGATTTTAATAGAAACAAAAGATGAATCGCGACGCGATTCATCTTTTGTTTTTTATAGCTTTCGTCACGTTTGGTCAAGATCAAAACCCAACATAGAGTTACGGGGCGAAGCCCCGTAACTCTATGCCACCTCTAGCTTCTAGAAAAGAAAAAGCAGAAAGAAAGATCGTTTATTAAATGATTAAAATAGAGAATATATAATGCATCAACTCTATTTTTTGATTTTGTTGGTATAATACCAATTTTTAAAATTATATTGCCATTTTAAAAAACGAAACCAGTGGGGGTTTTGTTTTTTAATTATCGAGAATATAGTCATACTTTTGATAATTGATATAACTATTTAGATAAATTTGATCGCCACCATCACCTGATATGGGCAAAGCGAACTAACATGAACCAGCCCAAGGAGTTAAAACTCCAGTTTATCCGTATTGATCGAGGTATTAGTCGGTTCAATCATGACTACTACGCTGCCTTGGGCTTACCAATCACCAGCAGCCCCTTTTACATTCGTCATGTTTATTTGAGCATTGCGCGTATATTGCACCCTGATGTTTATGGCTTTTCAGATGAAGAAAAAGAAATCGCCACGCTATATCTAGCAAAACTGGTTAACCCAGCCTATAACGTGCTGATGAGAGAGGAAGAGCATAGAGCTTATCAAGGGATATTTAAGCTGCTTGCTAAGCGTTTAATGCAAAAATCGCGCAATGTGCCAATTCATTCTAAGATCGCCTGTGAGTTGATGATGACTCCTAATGCTGGTCTGTACGAGCGCTCAGTTGCCGCGATCGCGAACGTGCAGTATCAGTCGATCAAAACTATTCTGGAATATACAGCCCAAATCAGTGAACTAAATCTGGTTTACATTCTCTATAAAGAAGGCTACCAATATGGTGCAGAAAACATGCCACCCGTCCTTATGCCCATGTCACCCACCAAAAGCCCTCAACCTTATTCAGCAAACTATCCTACTCCACCCCAAAAAACTAATTACGCATCTCCTCCTCCTCAATACTCTATTTATCAGCCTCCTAGTAATCGTAAACCCGATCCCGATGAAACTATAATTCAAACCAGAATTGAGGAGCGTGATGCGGGAGCTATTGGCGATCGCTTGAAAATTTGTGAAATCTATATAAATCAGGGCGATTGGAAATCAGCTCTCAAGGATTTGCGCGCGATTCTCCAACTGGATAAGAACAATAGTAAATGTCATGCCATGCTCGGTGTGGTTTATAAAAATATCAATCAGCCGCAAATGGCAAAAGTTAGCTTTCAGCGATCGCTTCAGATTAATCCTAAGGAGTCATTGGCATTAGAGCATATCAACGATATCAGTAAACCAGTTCCGAGTCAGACGGATACAAATACCGCTAAAGACAATAATAAAAGTGAGCCAAATCCAAATCCTGCAACTACAAAAAAAGCATCTTTGCCACCACCACAAAAACGCGGCTGGCTATCAAATCTGCTCGGATGGGCTTCACCTGATAATCAAGATGACTCGAAGCGCTAATGCTAAAGAAATACCTAGGGATGAAAGGTGGCGCGGAGCGCCACCTTTCATCCCTAGGTCAAAAAATTCGAGTGTTGGTCGAAATAATCAGAGCGGCAGCAAAAGATATAGAATGAACCTAGTTAAACCCATAGTAAGGAGTTTTGAGAGAATATGCAGCCAATCATTTTTCCAGGTTCTGCGGTGCGGGTTGTCAACGAAGGTGACACCTATTTCGGATTTCAAGGACAGGTACAACGGGTAACCGATGAGCGTGTTGCTGTAATTTTTGGTGGTGGTAACTGGGAAAAGATTGTGTCTTTTCGAGCAACGGAGCTAGAACTGATCGATACGACTGTTAGCTCTAAAGCAAAGAAGAAATAATCGTGGCAAATTTACCGACTCCTGACAAGTCATTAGGTAAATCTTCGGGTAAGCCGTCTGGTGACTTGAATCAAATGGGACGCTCTGCTGTCACCTTTTTGATTCGTAGCGCTGTTTTGGGCGTGAGTGCGATCGCTGGACTGAGTATTGGTTTAGCGATCTCTTTTATTCGTCCAGATTTAGTATGGCAACCTTCATTTAACTTTTTAAATTACAAAAAGCAGCAATTTACCCTCTCGGCAGACGCTTTGTTTGAGGCAAATAAAGCTAGCATTCGTCCAGAAAGCTTTCGACTACTAGATGAAGTTGCAGCGCAATTGCCATTGACAACAGGCAAGAGTGTGCGAATTAACGGGCATATGGATGTAAGTAATGCGGGGGATGCGCTAACTCTATCCTATTTACGAGCCTCAGCAGTTAGAGAATATTTGGCAAGACTGCGCGGCGAACAAACCTATTATTGGATGGTAGTTGGTTATGGTGCTAGTCGTCCTTTGGCGAGCAGTGCTGGTGACAATAATAGTAAAAGTAACCGCCGCATCGAGATTTTTGTAGATGACTAAATATGCAAATCACCTTTCTTGGTACTAGTTCGGGCGTGCCTACACGCGGGCGCAATGTCTCCAGTGTGGCGGTACGACTACCTCAACGTGCCGAAGTTTGGTTGCTCGATTGTGGCGAGGCAACGCAGCACCAGTTGCTGCGAAGTGATGTCAAAATTAGTCAAATCACGAAGATTTTTGTTACGCACATGCATGGCGATCATATCTTTGGTTTGCCAGGATTGCTAGCGAGTTGTGGTATGGCAGGGAATGTAAGCCACATTGATATTTATGGCCCAACTGGTTTGGGAGACTATCTCGATGCTTGTCTGCGCTATAGCGAGACTCGTCTCTCCTATTCGATTAAGGTGCATAAAGTCAAAGCGGGGCTAGTTTGCGAGGATTCAGAATTTTATATGATGGCAGCTCCGCTCAAACATAAGGTGACGGCGCATGGTTTTCGGTTAGTAGAACGCGATCGCACTGGTAAGTTTGATGTCGATAAAGCGATCTCCATGAATATCCCACCAGGGCCCATTTTTGGTGAATTGAAACAGGGTAAAACGATTACGCTTCCCGATGGACGCAAAATCAATGGGAAAGATTTTTGTGGCGCTCCTCAAATTGGAAGGAAGATTGCCTATTGCACAGATACAATTTTTTGTGATAGTTCAGTAGATCTTGCTCAAAATGCTGATGTACTCATCCATGAGTCCACCTTTGCTCATCAGGATTCCGATATGGCTTTTCAGCGGTTGCATTCCACTAGTACAATGGCGGCACAGGTAGCACTATTGGCTAATGTGAAGCAATTAATCATGACCCATTTTAGTCCTCGCTATTCCCCTGGAAATCCCATTCTATTGGAAGATTTAGTTAATGAAGCTAGAATGATTTTTGCGAATACTATTCCTGCATACGACTTCATGACCTATGAGATACCTGTCGCTAATTGATGTCAGTTCAAGCTACTTTAAGCTTGGTCACTCGCTCTTGATTCCTTACATACTTGTTGCTTAGCAACACCTTTAGAAAAACATTTAAGAATTGTCTAGATCCCCCCAGCCTCCCTAAAAAAAACATTTGAGAATTGTCTAGATCCCCCTCAATCCCTCTTAAAAAGGGTGATTGAGGGCGATCTCTTAGGACTTTTGACCGTAGAAAGTAATTCTTAAATGGTTTCTAAAAAGTCTTCTGTGTATACACTTATAGGATGAACTTGAAAACCTCATCAATTACCCCACCCTAACCCTCCCCTTGCAAAGGGGAGGGAACAAGATTTCTGGTCTTCCCCCTTTGCAAGGGGGAATTAAAGGGGGTAAGTCAGACTTGTGTATACACGGTAGCCCAAAGGGAGAGAAGGCTGGGGGGAGAGAGTCTAATATTTAGGAACGTTTAAATTACCAGCACGCTTGTCAAGTGGCCAGTAGCGAAACATCGCTCGACCAACTAGATTCTCTTCGGGCATAAATCCCCATGCATGGGAATCCAAACTGTTATTGCGATTATCGCCCATCACCCAATATTTGCCATTCGGCACAGTAAAAAATAGATGTTCTTTGCCAGACTGGACATTATCAGGACGGAAGCAGTTGGGACAGAGAGCATCGTCTTGAGTTGGCAAAGTGTAGTTTGGCGGCGCGGCAATGTATGGCTCATTTAGAGGCGCATCATTTATAAAGACTTTGCCATCATGAATACTGATGCGATCGCCTGGCATCCCAATCACTCGTTTGATATAGACCTTAGAAGCATCAGGCACAATAGGATTAATCGGTGGATTAAATACGATAATTTCGCCACGCTCAGGCTTGCGCCAACGAATCGAAAGCTTATCAATAATTAGGCGATCGTCAATTAATAAAGTTGGCTCCATCGAGCTTGAAGGAATATAACGAGGCTCTGCAATAAATACCCGCACCCCAACTGCCAACAAAATCGCTACCGTAACAGTGGGTAAATTATCAAGTATGAAATTTTTGACTGGATGTTCTTGGTTGGGAACAGGAGGTGATTGCTTAGGATCGGTAGGAGGATTGACTGGTGAATCATCAGTGCGATCGCTAGAATTATCAGATGACATAGAAATGCTCGCGGGATATGTACTTATCTTAAAGCCTGTTTAGCAAGTGTGACGTGAAGTGCCGCACTTGCTACTTTTTCAAGGCACTGGGAACTTCAATGGCATGATCGCCAGACAGGTTAAACTCTTGATGAATAACTTTGAGTGCTTGTTCCGCTTGATGATCGCGAACCACACAGCTAACCTTAATCTCAGATGTGGCGATCATCTCAATATTAATGTTTGCATCCGCAAGGGCGCTAAACATGCGTGCGGCAATTCCCGATTGATGGATCATATTTGCACCGACAATACTGACTTTGCTAATGTCACCATCACATCTAACTTCACCATAGCCGAGAACTTTAGCATATTCTTTCAGCGCTGTTTCAGCTTTGGCAAGATCGGCGATCGCTACAGTAAAAGCAATCTCATTAACATCGCGATCAGACTGCGACTGCACAATCATATCCAAGCTAATGTTTTGTTCGACCAGTTGCTCAAGGATTTTCGCTGCCATGCCTGGGCGGTCGGGTACTTGCTGTACTGCAATTCTGGCGCGATTACGATCTAGAGCTACCCCACGTACAGGCGAAATATCTGAGCTATTTTCAGAATTAATTTCACAGGCTTGATGCGATCGCGCTGTTACATCAAAGGCTTTTTGGATCGCCGCGATCGCATTTTCTCCGTCGGTCGCCGCAATCACACAGCTAATTTTAATTTCCGAAGTGGAAATCATTTGAATATTGATTCCCGCTTCAGCGAGAGATGTGAACATTTGGGCAGCAACCCCTGGTCGCCCAATCATGCCCACCCCGGTAATGCTTATTTTGGCAACATTGGAATCGACAGTAACTAAACTTGCGCCAATTTCCAAGCTGCGGGTGACCACTTCCGCCAACTGCAATTGTTTTTGAGGAATCGTAAAGGCGATGTCATTTACTCCTTCAGTCTCTTGGACTGCTTGAATAATCAAGTCAACGTTGATTCCTTGATCGGCTAGGGATTTAAAAAGTTGCGAGGCGATCCCTGGGTGATCGGGAATTTGCAAGAGCGCAATTTTAACTTGATCGTAATCAATAGAGACTGTCTCGACAAAACGATTCACTTCCAAGGATTTGAGATTGCCAGTACCGATGCGTGGCGAAGTGATCACTGTACCTGCATCATCGAGCCAACTTGATCGCACACACATTTTTATGCCAAAATTACGGGCGATCTCCACAGATCGCGGATGCAAAACCTTTGCGCCAAGACTCGCGAGCTCCAGCATTTCATCACAAGTAATTTCCGTTAACATCTGAGCTTTGGGAACAATGCGCGGGTCAGTCGTCAAAATCCCTGGAACATCAGTATATATTTCGCAGATGTCAGCTTCGATCGCAGCCGCGATCGCTACGGCTGAGGTGTCTGAGCCGCCACGTCCAAGGGTTGTAATTTCAGTGCTAGGCAAACCCGTTGATTGATCAATTGCTACGCCTTGAAACCCTGCAATCACCACAACTTTACCAAGAGCAAGTGCTGCTTGGATTTGATCTGGTTCCACATATAAAATTCTGGCACGGGTATGGTTCGGCTCGGTGACTACCCTTACTTGCGAGCCATTCATGGCGATCGCAGGTTGACCGACTTCTTGCAATGCCATGCTTAGCAAAGCGATCGTCACCTGTTCGCCTGTAGCTAAGAGCAGATCCATCTCACGCTCTTTTGCAGCAATTTCAATGAGGCTTTGGTTATGATTTACTGACACAGATTGCGCAATGGCAACCAGACCATCGGTGGTTTTGCCCATTGCCGAAACCACGACCACAACTTGATTGCCTGCATCAACTGTCCGCTTAATGCGATCGCGGACTGCTTTAATGCGATCGGCATCGGCTACGGATGAGCCACCATATTTCTGAACTATTAACGCCATTCGTGAAGGAAATTTTTGAACCGATGAAAGAATTTATTGTGATGTTTTACTAACTAACCTAAGTCACAGCAAAGCACTACAGAGTAATCATCATACATTCCTTAGCGATCGGCAAAATAAATGAGCAATTTTGGGGTTAGCAGTGCGCACGGCATTACTAACCCCAAAATTGGTTTTGAAATAAAGCACGGCAATTTTGGGAATAATTAAAAGTTTTTTACGATACATTGCGATCGCGCAAATTGCCAAGTATTGTTAAGATAATCCGTAAATTTGCTCCAATGGTATGATTGCCTAGTGAGGAGTGAACATGTACTTAATAAGGAACTGTCTTTTATGCAAACGGGGTCTGTTTCTCCACTGGTTCTGATCATCTTAGACGGCTGGGGACATAGGGAAGAAACCGAGGGCAATGCGATCGCCGCAGCAAATACTCCCGTCATGGATAGCCTATGGAGTACCTACCCCAAAACCCTCCTCCAAGCCTCTGGCAAAGATGTTGGCTTACCAAAAGGTCAAATGGGCAACTCTGAAGTTGGACATTTAAACATTGGCGCTGGTCGAGTTGTCCCCCAAGAATTAGTCAGAATTTCTGATGCTGTCGATGATGGCTCGTTGTTGTCAAATTCTGTACTAGTCCAAGTTTGTAAAAAGGTCAGGGCTAACCATAGCAAATTGCATCTAATCGGGCTTTGCTCTGATGGTGGCGTACATTCACATATCGATCATCTATTGGGATTACTAGATTTAGCCAAATCTCAACAAATTGATGATGTCTGTATTCATGTGATTACCGATGGACGCGACACTTTGCCCCATTCAGGGATCAACTTTATAAAGCTTTTACAAGCGCATATTAAAAAGATCGGTGTCGGACGTATTGTCACGATCAGTGGGCGTTATTTTGTGATGGATCGCGACAAGCGTTGGGATCGCGTTCAAAAAGCCTATGAAGTCCTGACAAATGATCGCATCACCACTGAGCTAACTGAACCAACGGATTTGTTGGAATCTGCCTACAAAGAAAAAGTTACTGACGAATTTTTGCCCCCAACTCGAATTGCACAAGGTGCGATCGCTTCTGGGGACGGTGTAATATGCTTTAATTTCCGGCCAGATCGCTCTCGTGAGATTACCCAAGCTATTGTTGCGAAAAACTTTGCAGGTTTTGAACGCGATTATATCGAGGATATCGCCTATGCCACATTTACGCAGTACGATAGCACTTTGCCTGTCCCTGTTGCCTTTTTACCCCAAAACCTCACTAATTTGCTGGGTCCAGTCGTGGCAAAGCATGGACTGAAGCAGTTACGCCTAGCCGAAACTGAGAAATACGCTCATGTCACCTATTTCTTTGATGGTGGTTTGGAAGAAGCTAGTGAAGGCGACGATCGAGTTTTAGTCAATAGTCCAAGGGTGTCTACCTACGATCAAGAACCTGCTATGTCTGCCGCTGAGGTGACACGCATCGCTTCAGAGGCGATCGCTAAACATATTTATTCGCTGATCGTAATTAACTACGCTAATCCAGATATGGTAGGGCACACTGGCAACTTTGAAGCCACAGTCAAAGCTCTAGAACAGGTTGATCTATGTTTAGGCAAATTATTATCTAGTATCGCCAATGCAGGAGGTACGGCTCTGATTACCGCCGATCATGGCAATGCTGAATATATGTGGGATGAGCATGGTAATCCTTGGACTGCCCACTCTAGCAATCCTGTGCCATTTATTTTGATAGAGGGTGAAGGATGTAAGATTTATGGTCATGGTGCTGATGTCAAGCTCAAGCCTTCAGGTGGTCGTCTAGCGGATATTGCGCCTACGATTTTAGAAATCCTAAAAGTCCCACAACCAGAAGAGATGACAGGTATTTCTTTGTTAGAAACAGCAATTTATGAGCTACAGAGTGTCAAAACTCCAGTCAAAATTGGTAAATAAGAGTCTGAATCGCGGATTAAACAGATTTGTGGATAACGCGGATTTTTTAAAAAGAAAAGGTTGCGCAAGCGCAACCTTTTCTTTTTAGGTTATACCAATTCACAAAAGTGTGGCAACACTTCTGTGAATTAAAAAACTAACCCTGTAAGGGTTTTAAAAACACAAAATGGCTACGCCATTTTGTGTTTTGGTATTACAGAATATAGCTAGCGTTAGAGAAAACTTATCGCCATCTATAAATTCTGAAGGTTAACTTAAATGTCAAAACTGACCAGACGCGAGTTCATTGCGATTAGTAGCCTGACGGCTGGCTTTGCGATCGCTGTACAGCCAATTTCGGCAAAAACAATTACGACCGATCACAAGGGGATTATCGCAGGTGAAGTCAAAATTCCTGTCAAAGATGGCATAATTCCCGCCTATCGGGCTAGACCGACTTTTGGCAAAGATTTCCCTGTCATCTTAGTTGTCCAAGAGATTTTTGGAGTTCATGCTTATATTCAAGATGTTTGTCGTCGTTTAGCCAAATTAGGTTATCTAGCGATCGCCCCTGAAATGTTTTATCGACAGGGTGATGTGTCCAAACTGACGGATATTGCTGAGATTCGGAAAGTGGTTAGCAAAGTACCTGACGCGCAGGTAATGTCTGACCTTGATGCAACTGTGGCATGGGCGATGCAATCTGCGAAGGGAGATCCAAACAAACTGGGAATTACTGGTTTTTGTTGGGGTGGACGAATTACTTGGCTTTATGCTGCTCATAACCCTAAAGTCAAGGCTGGTGTCGCTTGGTATGGCAGACTTGTGGACGAATCAACTGCACTCACGCCCAAACATCCAGTTGACATCGCCACGAGTTTACAAGTACCGATTTTAGGACTCTATGGTGGCAAAGATACGGGTATTCCTTTAGATACGGTTGAGAAAATGCGCGATCGCCTCAAAGGTTGCAGTACCAAATCCGAAATAGTTGTTTATCCTGACGCACCTCACGCTTTTCACGCCGATTATCGACCTTCCTATCGTCAATCAGATGCCGAGGATGGCTGGAAACAATTACAGGTTTGGTTTAGAGCAAATGGAGTTGTCTAATCAAAAACTGAAATAACGTTAATCAAGAAAAAAAGAGCGCAATGCGCTCTTTTTTTCTTGCAAAGCTCTATCATGTAAAGGAATGTAAAGTATTGTAAACAAGTCATATTTTTAAGATGCAAAGTAAAGTTGTTGTCGTTGTCGGTGCAACAGGCGGAATTGGTGCAGCACTTGTACCTAAACTAGCTGAAGCAGGAGCAAAGTTAGTTCTTGTGGCTAGAGATGCTGATAAGTTAGAAGAGCTAGTCAACAATCTAGAAGATGACTACGATATTGAGGCGATCGCAGTTCCGACAGATATCACTAAGTATGCACAAGTCGAAGCGATGGTGCAGAAGGCGATTGTGCAGTTTGGACAGATTGATGTCTTAGTGAATGCCGCAGGTGCGGGTGTGATGAAACAATTCCTTCGCATTGAACCGCAAGAACTCGACCAAATGCTTGATCTCAATCTCAAGGGAAATTTTTATACCAGTCAAGTGGTTGCTAATGTAATGAAGGATCGCAAGATTGGTCATATCTGTAATGTAATTGGCATTCTGGGTAAGCATCCAATGGCAATGGCAGCGGCTTATTGCGCTTCTAAGTTTGGCGCAGTTGGATTCAGTAAGTGCATGGCAGATGAACTTCGCCGTTTGGGGATTAAGGTGACTCTATTTTATTTTGGGGGAATTGATTCGCCATTCTGGGATAACGTTAGTCTGAAGGTCGATCGCAGCAAAATGCTAACTACCGAGACTGCCGCAAATGCAATCATGTTTGCGCTCTCCGCCGATCCACAAGCAGTGCCGATGGAAATCAATATCCAACCTGAGAGTCATTTGTTCTTTTAATCCTTGATTGCTTTGACCTAAAGTTTCTCGCTAAGAAAGCGATATTATCGCATTCTTAGCGAGAAAGACCATCTCGTTGCTAAGGATGCGATTTTTATTCAAGCACTGTTAATGACTTCAGAACCTTAGTGAAATCTTTTAGACTGAGGGGGTTACAGGTCTCACTTACTCCAGAGAGTTTTCCGCCTGTATAGATGACTTGCCCACCTTTTTTAATTGAAGCCCAATATTGCATTGTTTCACTTCTGCGGAGTTTTCCATAGGTAATCTCGATGTCTCCCAGAGCAGTTTCAAGTTCACTTTTGCTGGGGTTCGTTATCCACACAGCCTGATATCCACTACCTACTTCGATGCAAATGTTGTTTGCATTAGCGTAAGAAATTCTATAGTAGGCAGAATCGGTTATGTCTTCAGGTCTTTTCTGTCTATGTGCCTCAAAATAAGTGACTTGAAAGCCTGCTGGCAAATAGGTAGGCAAAACAACCTTTATACCTAGTTGCTTTAATTGCATTAGCTGTTCTGCACTTAGTAGATTTTCTGATACCTTCGGGATTGCCGCAATTGGAGGAGACTCATGTACCACCGATTGCAAAGTTGATGTCGAATTGGCGATCGGCGAATATGCAACAGTGGGATTACTACTGCAACCTAAAGAAAATAGTGAAATGTTTATCAAAACAGCAACACTGCGAATTATAAATGGATACATAAAATTTTTCTGGGCATGATTTGTAAAATAATTCTTGCTAGGTAAATATTCAACAATACCAAATCACAAAAGTCTGACAACACTTTCGTGACTTGGTATAAGAAGTTCTGCTGATTATAGCAGCGGCAATTAAGGTCATTTCAAGCAAGATGATTAAGCAACTTACTTCTAGATACTTTTTGAGTGCGGGTTTCTCTCTGATTATTTTTTGTTGCAAATTGCTGAGAAGTATTTCTATCTCACCAAAATCAAGTTTAATAATAGACAGTAAATTCTTATCTAGCCTTCTGTCAGCTTGTCTAAACTTGGAGAGCAAAATGCAAAAGCGATATCTATATATATTGACTATATTCGCCACTATTTTCTCGTTTGGCATAGCACTTAAAGCGACAGAAGTATTTCAATCACGGACAGTTAAAATACCTAGTCCATCTGAAATATCAAAACTAGCGGATTCCTTCAGTCCCCAAGAAATCTCACAATTAGAAATCGATGATGTCCTGCGCGATCGCCTCCGATTCGATCCCCAATGGCAAGAAATCGCTCAAGCAATCCGCCAAGATATTC
>Ga0209985_10000872_pt1 | contig 31655 bp, 27 predicted proteins | sample NOAtaG_FD_187305 | JGI IMG/M metagenome (GOLD analysis project Ga0209985, IMG submission 187305) | Freshwater lake microbial communities from Lake Erie, under a cyanobacterial bloom - NOAA_Erie_Diel6S_1000h metaG (SPAdes) (version 2) | ecosystem: Environmental > Aquatic > Freshwater > Lake ...
CTCGGCGACCCGAAGATCCGGCCTGACGAGGACTGCGGCTGGCGCGCCTGCGAGGCCGCATCGACGGCCGAGCCGGCCCAGGGCAATGCCGGCGCGGGTCTGGGCGCGGTGGTCGGCAAGCTCGCGGGCCTGTCGCGGTCCATGAAGGGCGGCATTGGCAGCGCATCGGTTCGTGCTGGAGGCGTGACGGTTGCTGCCCTGGTCGCAGTCAATGCCATCGGTGATGTGCTGTCCGGTGACGGACGAGTCCTGGCGGGCCTGCGCAGCGTCGACGGACGCGAGCGCGCACGCAGCCTGGAACTCGTGTTCGCAGGCGCGGCACGCGGCGCGATCGCTCCGGCGACACCGGTGACAGACGGACTGGCCGGCACCGCCACGACCATCGGCGTCGTGGCCACCGATGCGGTACTCAGCAAGACCCAGGCCAGTCAGCTCGCGGCGATGGCCCACCACGGGCTGTCGCGCAGCGTCGAGCCGATCACACCGCACGACGGCGACACGCTGTTTGCGCTGGCGACGGGGCGCAACACGACGTGCAGGCCGTCGCCGTTGCTGCTTGGCGCAATGGCCGCTGAAGCGGTGTCCCGTGCGATCCGCAACGCGGTACTCTCGGCCCATGGGTTGCCTGACCTGCCCGCTTGGCGCGATCTGCCATGACATTGCCACCGTTGCCGCTTGACCCCGAGGCGCAAGTCGCCTCGTTCATCGCCAAGTACACGCCGGTGATGCAGTCCCGCCTGCGCGAAACCCGAGCCGCCATGCAGGCACTGGTGCCACGGGGCTTCGAACTGGTCTACGACAACTACAACGCACTTGTCTTCGCCTATTCGCCAACCAAGAGGACCCGAACCGCCGTGGTGTCGATCGCCGGCTACCCGAGCTGGGCGACGCTGTTCTTCCTCAAGGGTGCACAACTGTCCGACCCCAGCGGACTGCTGCAAGGCGACGGCAGCACCGTGCGCAGCGTGCGCATTCCTGACCACGGACCACCACTGGCCGACCGACGCCTGCAGCCCCTGCTTGCCGCGGCCCTGGCCGCGGACGCCGAAGAATGGGCCGAGGCGCCGCCAAGGCGATTGCTGATCAAGTCGGTCTCGTTGGACCAAAGGCCCAGGCGACCGAAGGACGCCTGAGAAGAGGCGGTCAACCGGTCGGCCATGAAAAAAGCCCCTTTCGGGGCTTGTCTTCAGGCGGGGGTGGCGGAGTCGGAGGGATTCGAACCCTCGATGCAGGTTTTGCCCACATACTCCCTTAGCAGGGGAGCACCTTCGGCCACTCGGTCACGACTCCACTCGCCAGCCGCGCATTCTAGCCCGGCTCTTGGCCGCTGCGATCAGGCTCAGGCTGCGGCGCCGGGTGCCGCTTCACCGGCATGGTCCAGGTCGAAGGCACGGTGCAATGCACGCACGGCCAGCTCCATGTACTTCTCGTCGATGACGACACTGGTCTTGATCTCGCTCGTGGTGATCATCTGGATGTTGATCGCTTCTTCGCTGAGGGTTCGGAACATCCGGGCCGCAACGCCTGCGTGGCTCTTCATGCCGATGCCGACGATGGAGACCTTGCAGATGCGCGCGTCGCCTTGCAGCTCGGTAGCGCCCGTGGCGGGAAGCACCTGGGTCCGGAGCACGTCAAGCGCGCGCTGGTAATCGTTGCGGTGCACGGTGAACGAGAAGTCCGTGCGGCCGTCGTGCGACAGGTTCTGGATGATGACGTCGACGTCGATGTTGGCGTCGGCCACCGGCCCGAGGATCATGGCCGCGATGCCCGGCTTGTCGGGCACGCCGATGACGCTGATCTTGGCCTCGTCGCGGTTGAACGCGATGCCGGCCACCACGGCTTGTTCCATCTTTTCGTCTTCCTCGAAGGTGATGAGGGTGCCCGAGCGGGCCTCTTGCTCCAGTGGGATGTCCCACGGCGTGAAGCTCGACAGCACGCGGGTCGGCACGCGGTACTTGCCGGCGAACTCGACCGAGCGGATCTGCAGGACCTTGGAGCCCAGGCTCGCCATCTCCAGCATCTCTTCGAAGCTGATGGCGGGCAGGCGCCGGGCCTCGGGCACGATGCGCGGATCGGTGGTGTAGACGCCGTCGACATCGGTGTAGATCAGGCACTCGCTGGCTTTCAGCGCCGCGGCCACCGCGACCGCCGACGTGTCGGATCCTCCACGACCCAGGGTCGTGACGTTGCCGTGTTCGTCGATGCCCTGGAAACCGGTGATCACGACCACCTTGCCGGCGTCGAGGTCGGCGCGGATGCGGGTGTCATCGATGCTGCGAATGCGGGCCTTCGTGTAGGACGCGTCCGTGGCAATGGGAACCTGCCAGCCGCCGTAGCTCACGGCCTGGAGGCCTTGGGCCTGCAAGGCCAGCGCCAGCAGGCCCACCGACACCTGCTCACCGGTGGCGGCCACGGCATCGAGCTCGCGCATCGCTTCAGGCGTGCTGGCTTGCGGCAGCAACTCCTTGGCCAGCCCGAGCAGGCGGTTGGTTTCGCCGCTCATGGCCGACGGCACGACCACCAACTGGTGACCGGCTCGAACCCATTTGGCCACCCGTTGGGCAACGCTGCGGATGCGTTCGGTGGAGCCCATCGAGGTGCCACCGTACTTGTGAACGATCAAAGCCATGCGGTCGGTTTGCGCAGGGAAAACCCAGCATTCTAGTTTCCGACTCCAGGCGGGCCGGCCTCCACCCACGCGAGCACGCCCCGTTGCAGCCGCAGGAAGCCGGGCTCGCCGGCTCGCTCGGCCGGCCATCGGGAGCCTCCTCGCGCCGGCAGTTCAGAAACCAGCCGCCGTACCAGGGACTCCGGGACCGGGCCTGCCAGGACTTCGGCCAGCCAATGCCGCAGCAGATTGGCACGGCGGGGCTCGCTCAGGGTCAGCAGGCCCGCAACCCGAAGGCCGGCTTCACCGACGCAGGGTGGCCGGTCCGCGGCGGCGATCTCGTCAAGCAACAAGGCCGCTTCGGCCGCCCGTTCGGCGGCACCGGCCAGCGCGACCTCGGCCTGCGGAAACGCGGCGCTGAGCGCCGGCCAGACGGTCTGCCGGACACGGCTGCGGGCGTAGCGCGGGTCGTGGTTGGCCGGGTCGTCGACCGGGCGCAGTCGATGACGCCGGACATAGGCGTCGATGGCCTCGCGGCCAAACGCCAGCCAAGGGCGCATCCAGACCGCGCCGTGGCGCTCGAAACGTGGCGCCATGGAGGCCAGTCCCTGCGGCCCACCACTGCGCAGTGCCTGCAGCAACCAGGTCTCGGCCTGGTCGCGGCGGTGCTGGGCCAGCAGCACCAGGCCACAGTGGTTTTCCGCAGCCATCCCGGCCAATGCCGCGTAACGCTCGCGGCGGGCCCAGGCCTGAACACTGTCGCCTGCTTCGGGACGGGTCGCCAGTCGGCACCAGACCAGCGGCACGCCCCAGCGCCGGCACTGCGCCTTCAGTCGCGCAAGCCAGGCATCGGCCGCCGCTTGTAGACCGTGGTGGACGTGCAGAGCCACCACCTGCACGCCCAGGTCACGCGCCATGCGCTGGGTGCAATGCAGCAGGGCCAACGAGTCCGGCCCGCCGCTGACCGCCACCGCGACCCGCGGCACTTCCGCAGGGCCGGAGGCGACCAAGGCTCAATGCTCCTTGGTGTCGCTGAATCGGCCGTAGGCGCGCAGCCGCTCGTATCGCCGCTGCAGCAGGTCCTTGGGCTTCAGGTCGCTGGATTGGCGCAAGGCATCGGCCAGTGCGCGCTTGAGCTGTGCCGCCATCCAGGGCACGTCGCGGTGGGCACCGCCCACGGGCTCGCTGACGATCTTGTCGATGACGCCCAGGGCCTTCAGCCGGTGCGCGGTGATGCCCAGGGCCTCGGCGGCCTCGCTCGCGCGCTCGGCCGACTTCCAGAGGATCGACGCGCACCCCTCGGGCGAGATCACCGAGTAGACGCTGTACTGGAGCATCAGCACCTGATCGGCGACGCTGATGGCCAACGCGCCGCCCGAGCCGCCTTCGCCGATGATGGTCGCCACGATCGGCACCTCCAGCTGCGCCATCTCGAAGATGTTGCGGCCGATGGCCTCGCTCTGGCCACGTTCCTCGGCGCCGATTCCCGGATAAGCACCGGGCGTGTCGACAAACGTGAAGACCGGCAGTCCGAACTTCTCGGCCAGCTTCATCAGGCGCAGGGCTTTGCGGTAGCCCTCGGGCCGGCTCATCCCGAAGTTGCGCAGGGTGCGCTCCTTGGTGTCCCGCCCCTTCTGGTGGCCCAGCACCATGCAGGCCTGGCCATTGAAGCGGGCCAGACCGCCGACGATCGACAGGTCGTCGGAGTAGTGCCGGTCGCCGTGAAGCTCATGGAAGTCGGTGAACGCCGCGGCGACGTAGTCCAGCGTGTACGGCCGCTGCGGGTGGCGGGCGATCTGCGTCACCTGCCAGGGCGTGAGCTGGGCGTAGATGTCCTTGGTGAGCTGCTGGCTCTTGACCGACAGTCGGTCGATCTCGTCGGAGATGTCGACCGCGGACTCGTTCTGCACGAAACGCAGTTCGTCGATCTTGCCTTCAAGGTCGGCGATGGGCTGTTCGAAGTCAAGGAAGTGACGCTTGCTCAATCTCAATACTCCACGGGCAGCGGGTCCAGACTGCGCCAAATGTACCAAGTGGCCACCGAACGGAACGGAGCCCAGGCCTCGCCGACTTCACGGGCGTCGGAACGCGAGACCGGCTCGCCGCTGAAGTAGTTGAGGCTGATCCCCTTCAGCAGGCCCAGGTCGTCGAGGGGCAGCACGTTCGGTCGCATCAGGTGGAAGATCAGGAACATCTCGGCCGTCCAGCGGCCGATGCCACGCACCGCCGCCAATTCGGCAATGATGGCCTCATCGTCCAGGGCGGGCCAGCCCGCAGCTTGCACCCGACCGTCGGCAAAGCGGGCAGCGAGGTCGGCGACGTACTCGCACTTGCGTTGCGACAAGCCCGCTGCACGCAGCGTGGGCAGGTCCAGAGCCAGCACGTCGTGCGGCAGCAGACGGGTCGGCATGCCACCCGCGGCAGCGGCAAAGCGATCCCAGACGGCTTGCGCGGCCTTGACGGAAATCTGCTGGCCGACGATGGAGCGCGCCAACGTGGTGAACGCGTCGCCGCGACTCGCCAGCCGTGCTCCGCCGAACTGCGGGATCAGTCGCTTCAGCACCCGGTCGCGGCGCGCCAGGTGCTTGCAGGCGTCATCCCAATAGGCGGGCGAAGCATCGGCTTCAAGATCCGTCATCGGGGCCCCCTGAGGCGCGACGGACCTGGCTCGCACGGTACTCAAGCACGCACCCAGCTTGTGCCTTGCAGCGAGTCTTTCAGGACCACGCCCTGTGCAAGCAGTTCGTCGCGGATGCGGTCGGCACGTGTGAAGTCGCGCCCGCGCTTGGCCTCGGCCCGCTCTTCGATGCGGCGCTGGATCTCGGCCTCGTCCGGACCGTCGGTGGCGCCGCCTTGCAGGTAGGCCTGAGGCGGTTGCTGCAGGATCCCGAGCACGGCGCCTAGGGCCTTCAGCATCGGCGCATCGCCCGGCTGGCCGCGGTTGATGCTGCCGGCCAGGTCAAACAGCACCGCCAGCGCTCCGGGCGTATTGAAGTCATCGTCCATCGCGGCCCGGAAGGTCGCCGCACGGGGGTCCGACCAGTCGACGTCGATGGCGGCCACCGGCCCCGCAGCGTGAAGCGCGGTGTACAGGCGGCGCAGCGCGGTCCGCGCTTCGTCGAGCACGGCGTCGCTGAAGTTGAACGGGCTGCGGTAATGGGTTCGCAGCATGAAGAACCGGATCGACTCGCCGTCGAAGTGCTTCAGCACGTCGGCAATGGTGAAGAAGTTGCCCAGCGACTTGGACATCTTCTCGTTGTCGACGTTGAGGAAGCCGTTGTGCACCCAGGCATTGACGAATGGACGTCCGTCGTTGGCGCCCTCGCTCTGCGCAATCTCGTTCTCGTGATGCGGAAACGTGAGGTCCTGGCCACCGCCGTGGATGTCGAAATGCTCGCCGAGGATCGCCGCGCTCATCGCCGAGCATTCGATGTGCCAGCCCGGCCGACCCATGCCGTACGGGCTGGGCCATTGAGCGTCGGCGGGCTCGTCGGGCTTGGCGCTCTTCCAGAGCACGAAGTCCAGCGGATCCTGTTTGTCATGGCCCGTTGCGACCCTCTCGCCGGCACGAAGGTCGTCCGGGCTCTTGCCGGACAGCTTGCCGTAGCCCGGGAACTTGCGCACCGCAAAGTTCAGGTCACCGCCGGCGGCCTGATAGGCCAGGCCGCGCTCGCGCAGCCGTTCGCAGATGGCGATCATGCCCGGCACGTGGTCGGTCGCACGCGGCTCGTGGGTGGGAAGTGCGAGGCCGAGCGCCGCAAAGTCGCGGTGCATGGCCGCGATCATCTCGTCGGTCAGCGCCCGGATCGACATGCCGCGCTCGACCGCCCGGCGGATGATCTTGTCCTCGATGTCGGTGATGTTCCGGACATAGGTGACCTGGTAGCCGCTGGCCACCAGCCATCGGTAGACGGTGTCGAAGGCCAGGCACATGCGCGCATGGCCCAGGTGGCACAGGTCGTAGACGGTGATGCCGCAGACGTAAAGGCCGACCTTGCCCGGCACGATGGGCCGGAACTCCTCAAGCTGGCGGGTCAGGGTGTTGTGGAGGCGAAGCGGCATGCGGTGGTCTTGGAGCGCCCGGTGGCGCGCTGAAGGCCCTCGAAGGGCCCTTGCTGTTCGAGAAGGCGACCTGTTGAACGGTCACCTTGCGAGGTCTGTCATGGACCCGTCGATAGAATGAAAATCAGTATAGCGACGCCTACTGTGACCCCTACCCGCTCCCCGCGCGCCGCTGGCCGCACCCTGTGGCCCAGTGCCGTGGTGCTGCTGGGGTTGTCGATGGCGCCCGGCCCTGGCTGGGCCCAACCCACGCCCCCGGCCGCTACTGCAGTGGCTGAAGTGCGCGCGCTGCTCGCCCGCGGCGACGCCAGCGCGGCGCTGCCGCTGGCCGAGCGGCTGAGCAAGGCCAGCCCCGACGACGCCCAGCTCGCCTTCCTGCACGCGGTCGTGTTGATGGACCTGCGGCGGGATGGTGATGCGATGCTGGGCTTCGTGCGCCTGAACGAGCTCTACCCTGAACTGCCCGAGCCCCTGAACAACATCGGCTTGCTGCATGCCCGTGCCGGCCGGCTCGATGCGGCCCGTCAGGCGCTGGAGTCTGCGCTGCGCAACGCGCCGGAACACCGCGCTGCGCGGCTGAATCTGGGCGAGGTCTACCTGATGCTGGCGGTGCAGGCCTGGGAGCAGGTGGCCGCGGCGGCGCCGCTGGCTGCACTGCAGTTGCAGCGACTGCAAGCCGCACGCAGCCTCTTGCCCGCAGTCAACCGCTAGACTCGTCCGCCCCGATTCCCACCTCCACCGAAGATGCTGCGCTTCATCCGCTTGGCTGCCCCAGCCACCATGGCCCTGATGCTCTTGACGACCCTGCCCGCCTGGGCACAGAAGGTGCGCTTGGTGACGAGCATGGGCGACATCGTCGTCGAGCTCAACGCCGAGAAGGCGCCGAAGTCGGTCGAGAACTTCGTCCGCTATGTCCGGGACAAGCACTACGACGGCACGATCTTCCACCGCGTCATCGAGACCTTCATGATCCAGGGGGGTGGCTACCGCGCCGACATGAGCGAGAGGCCGACCCGCCCTGCGATCCCGCTCGAAAGCGGCAACGGCCTGTCCAACCAGCGCGGCAGCATCGCGATGGCCCGCACGGCGGTGCCAGACTCGGCGACTGCGCAGTTCTTCATCAACGTGGTCGACAACCCGGGCCTGGACAAGGCCAATGCACGCGACGGCAACGGCTACGCCGTCTTTGGCAAAGTCGTCGAAGGCATGGAGGTTGTCGACAAGATCAAGGCCGTCGCGGTGCGGTCCTCAGGTGTGCATGGCCACTTGCCGGTCGAGCCGGTGATGCTGCGCAGGGCCAGCCTCGAAAAGTAATCCCATCCGGAGCTTCCATGACCAAGACCGTACAGATGCAGACCAGCGCTGGCGCGCTGACCCTCGAACTCGATGACGACAAGGCGCCGGCCACGGTCGAGAACTTCCTCGCCTACGTTCGTGCCGGCCACTACGACGGCACCGTGTTCCACCGCGTGATTCCGCGCTTCATGATCCAAGGCGGAGGCTTCGCGCCCGGCATGGTGCAGAAGTCGACACGGGCGCCGGTGGCCAACGAATCGACCAACGGACTGCAGAACAAGCGCTACACGCTGGCGATGGCACGGACCAGCGACCCCCACTCGGCGACGGCCCAGTTCTTCATCAACACCGCGGACAACGGCTTCCTCGACCGTGCCCAGGCCCAGGACGGTTGGGGATACGCGGTGTTCGGCCGGATCGTTGCGGGCACCGAGGTGATCGATGCCATCGAGAAGGTCCGCACCGGTCGCCGCGGAGGGCATGGTGACGTGCCGCTGGACGACGTGATGATCGAGCGCGTTGTCGAGGGGGACTGATGCACGGCACCGTGCCGACTCCGGCCAAGGTCGCGCCGGTGCAGCCGGTGTTCTACGAGTTCACGACACCGGCCCATTGGCGGGGGGTGGACTTCATCTCCGATCTGCACCTGGGCAGCGAGATGCCGCGCACCCGCGATGCGCTGATGACGCACCTCGAGCACACGCCGGCCGATGCCGTCGTGCTGCTCGGCGACCTGTTTGAAGTCTGGATCGGCGACGACAGCGCCGACCTCGGCTTTGAAGCCGAGTGCTCCGAGATGCTCGCCGAATGCGCCAGCCGACGGCAGATCCTCGTCATGGTCGGCAACCGCGACTTCCTGCTCGGGACCGAATGGCTGGCCATGGTGGGTGCACAGGGCCTGCCTGACCCGACCCTTCTGGTCGCCTGGGACCAGCGGGTGCTGCTGACCCACGGCGACGCGCTGTGCCTGAGTGACGAGCCCTACCAGGCTTTCCGGCGTGAGGTTCGTAGCCCACGCTGGCAGCAGCAGTTCCTGTCTCGGCCGCTGGACGAACGCCGGACCTTGGCGCGCGAAATGCGCAATGCCAGCCAGGAGCGTCAGCGCTTTGATGGCGATCTCGTTCACACCGACGTCGACATCGCCGAGTCGGTACGCTGGATGCATCTGCATGGCGCGATGGAGATGGTGCATGGGCACACCCATCGCCCCGGCAGTGACAGCCTGGCCCCGGGATATCGACGCCACGTCCTGAGCGATTGGGACCTGGACCAGGGTGACCGGGCTGAAGTGCTTCGGTTGACGCGTGACGGGTTCTCCCGCCACGCCCCGGCTTCGGCCTGACCGCCGCTTGCAGGGCGTGCCCGTCTGATGGTGTTCGGGGCCTGGCGCCGATGGAGGGACGACGCGGCCGCGGCACGGCGGGCCATCCCCGACGACCTGTGGAAACGCACGCTCGTGCGCTATCCCTTCTTGCGGCTGCACGACCCGGCCTTGGCCGCCGACCTGCGACGGCAGACGAGCCTGTTTCTGGATCGCAAGGAGTTCAGTGCTGCCGGAGGCTTGCGCCTGAACGATGCGATGGTGGTCGCGATTGCCGCACAGGCCGTCCTGCCGGTCTTGCGCCTGGGTTTGTCGCACTATGACGGATTTGTCGGAATCGTCGTGCATCCAGATCAGGTTCTGGCGCGACGCGAACACACCGACGAACACGGCATCGTGCATGAATACGAAGAGTCGCTGGCCGGCGAGGCGCTCGAAGGGGGGCCTGTGATGCTGTCCTGGCGCGACGTACGCGCCGCCGGCACCGGGCCGTCAAGCGGGCCCGCGGCCTACAACGTCGTGATCCACGAGTTCGTCCATGTGCTCGACATGGCCGACGGGAGCGTCAACGGCGTTCCGCCGTTGCCCGCCGACATCTCGCCCAGTGACTGGCTGGCAACACTCACCAGCGGCTTGCGACGCTTCGAGACCCTTCTGGCAGCCACAAGCGGCACGGACTTGGCACCCAGCGTGCTCGATCCTTACGGCGCCGAGAGTCTGGACGAGTTCTTCCCGGTCGCCAGCGAGGCGTTCTTCACTCAGCCCCAAGCCCTGAAAAGCGAACAGCCCGAGCTTTACGGGCTGTTCGTTCGCTACTTCTGCCAGGACCCGGCAAGCCAGGTCTCACGATCGGTTCGCTGAGCGCGAACCGCGACCCGATGCCCTTCAGACCGGCGCCGCCTCGGCCTTGGCGCGGTCGTTCTTCTTCGGCGGCTGGATGTCGAGCTGGACCTGGCCCTCGGCGTCCATGTCGACCGTCAACCGGCCACCATCGACCAGGCGCCCGAAGAGAAGCTCGTCGGCCAGTGCCCGGCGGATCAGGTCCTGGATCAGTCGCTGCATGGGCCGCGCGCCCATCAAGGGATCGAAACCCTTCTTGGCCAGGTGCTTGCGGAGGGCATCGGTGAAGGTGACCTCGACCTTCTTCTCAGACAGCTGGCCTTCGAGTTGCAGCAGGAACTTGTCAACAACACGAAGAATGACCTCCTCGTCCAGCGCGCGGAAGCTGACGGTCGCGTCGAGCCGGTTGCGGAACTCGGGCGTGAACAGCCGCTTGATGTCGGCCAACTCGTCGCCCTGCTCGCGCTTGGTCGTAAAGCCGATGGTTGACTTCTGCATGGTCTCGGCACCGGCGTTGGTCGTCATCACGATGATGACGTTGCGGAAGTCGGACTTGCGGCCGTTGTTGTCGGTCAGCGTGCCGTGGTCCATGACCTGGAGAAGGACGTTGAAGACATCGGGGTGGGCCTTCTCGATCTCGTCGAGCAGCAGCACGGCGTGCGGCTTCTTGGTGATCGCTTCGGTCAACAGGCCGCCCTGGTCGAAGCCCACGTATCCCGGCGGAGCGCCGATCAGGCGGCTGACGGCATGGCGCTCCATGTACTCCGACATGTCGAAGCGAATCAGATCAATGCCCAGTACGTAGGCGAGTTGCTTGGCGACCTCGGTCTTGCCGACACCGGTCGGACCGCTGAACAGGAACGAGCCGATGGGCTTGTCCGGCTTGCCCAGCCCGGATCGTGCCATCTTGATCGCGGCGGCCAGGGCCTCGATCGCGGGGTCCTGCCCGAAGACCACGCTCTTCAGGTCACGGTCCAGCGTCTTCAGCTTGCTGCGGTCATCGCTCGATACGCTGGCCGGCGGAATGCGCGCGATCTTGGCCACGATCTCTTCGACCTCGGCTCGTGTGATGGTCTTCTTGCGCTTCGCGACCGGCAGGATGCGCTGTGCGGCGCCGGCTTCATCGATCACGTCGATCGCCTTGTCGGGCAGGTGGCGGTCGTTGATGTACTTGGCGGACAGCTCGGCCGCGGCCTGCAGTGCGCCCACCGCGTACTTGACACTGTGGTGTTCCTCGAACCGCGACTTCAGGCCCTTCAGGATCTCGACGGTCTGCTCGACCGAAGGCTCGATCACGTCGATCTTCTGGAAGCGACGCGACAGTGCGGCGTCCTTTTCGAAGATGCCGCGGTACTCGGTAAAGGTCGTCGCTCCGATGCACTTCATCTGGCCGCTCGACAGCGCCGGCTTGAGCAGGTTGCTCGCATCCAGTGTTCCGCCACTGGCTGCACCGGCGCCGATCAAGGTGTGGATCTCGTCGATGAACAGGATCGAGTTCGGCTGATCCTTGAGCTGCTTGAGCACTCCCTTGAGCCGCTGTTCGAAGTCGCCGCGGTACTTGGTGCCCGCCAGAAGTGCGCCCATGTCCAGCGTGTAGACGGTGGACTCGAGCAGGACCTCGGGAACGTCCTTCTCGGTGATCCGCCAGGCCAGGCCTTCGGCGATCGCCGTCTTCCCGACACCGGCTTCGCCCACCAGGAGCGGATTGTTCTTGCGCCGACGGCACAGCACCTGGATCACACGCTCGACCTCATGCTCGCGGCCGATCAGAGGGTCGATCTTGCCTTCTCGCGCCAGCTGATTGAGGTTCTGAGTGAACTGGTCCAGCGGCGTTCCCTTGGCATCGCCGCCCTCTTCCTTCTCGGCTTCGCCGCCACTGCTTTCATTGCTCTTCGCGGGCTCGGGGGGGTCGCTCTTCTTGATGCCGTGCGCGATGTAGTTCACGACGTCCAGCCGCGTCACGCCCTGCTGGTGCAGGTAGTAGACCGCGTGCGAATCCTTCTCGCCAAAGATCGCCACCAGAACGTTGGCTCCGGTCACTTCCTTCTTGCCGCTCCCGGTGCTCTGCACATGCATGATCGCGCGCTGGATCACGCGCTGGAACCCGAGCGTCGGTTGCGTGTCGACCTCCTCGGTGCCCCCGACCGTCGGCGTGTTCTCCTTGATGAAGGTCGCCAGGCTCTTGCGAAGGTCGTCGATGTTCGCAGCGCAGGCGCGCAGGACTTCGGCAGCCGATGGGTTCTCGAGCAGCGCCATCAGCAGGTGCTCGACGGTGATGAACTCGTGGCGCTGCTGACGCGCCTCGACGAATGCCATGTGCAGGCTGACTTCGAGTTCTTGCGCAATCATGCGGCCTCCATAATGCATTGCAGCGGATGACCGGCGCGGCGGGCCGCTCCGAGCACCATCTCGACCTTGGTCGCCGCGACGTCCTTCGGGTAGATCCCGCAGACACCGCGACCTTCGTGGTGGATTTTCAGCATGATCTGCGTCGCGGTCTCGAGATCGCGCTGGAAATAGTGCTGGATTGCCATCACCACGAACTCCATCGGCGTGTAGTCGTCATTGAGCATGACCACTTGGTACATCGATGGCGGCTTGGTACGTGCCACCCGGCGTTCGGCCACCACGGCACCGCCGTCCCGCGCCGGCGGACCCGGCTGTTCGGGGATCTTGGGCGGTGACGGTGGCGGTGGATCCTCGGGCATGCTTCATTCTAGCCAGACGGGTCTGATTCACGGGTGAGCGCCAAGGGCATGGGATGGTTGTCATGTTGCCCCAGACGCCCCGATCTCAAGACCTGAAGCAGAGGTCAATCGACGCACAGTTCGGGCGATTGCCGGGTCTTTGCGCGCGAGAAATGCAGCCCCATCCGTCCAAGTGCTGTCCAAGTGCTGTCCAAGAACTGTCCAGCGAATGGACACTGATCGCTGTATCATCTAATTGACATCAATGCGCATATCGGCTCAAAATTTTGAGCATCACTCCTCTGGGGAAGTTCATGAAGTTCGGCACCGTCAAGTGGTTCAACGACGCCAAGGGGTTCGGATTCATCGAGCCTGAAGGCGGTGGTGGCGATGTCTTCGCGCACTTCTCCGCGGTCCAGATGGACGGCTTCCGCACGCTCAAGCAGGGCTCTCGTGTCAGCTTTGAGCTCGTGCAAGGACCCAAGGGCGACCAGGCCCAGAACATCCGTGCCGCTGTCATCGAAGGCAGCGAGGCCACTCAGACCGCCGCCGGGGTTGGCGCTCAGATCTGCCCTTGACCCACCCGCCGGGCAAGCGCTGCGGCGCTCTCCCGGCGCTCGCTGTAGCGGTCCACAAGGTAGGCCGACACGTCGCGCGTCAAGAGGGTGAACTTCACCAGTTCCTCGATCACGTCCACCACCCGCTCGTAGTACGGCGAAGGCCTCATGCGGCCGGCTTCGTCGAACTCCATGTAGGCCTTGGCCACCGACGACTGGTTCGGGATGGTGATCATGCGCATCCAGCGGCCGAGCACTCGCAGCTGGTTGACGGCGTTGAACGACTGCGACCCGCCGCACACCTGCATCACCGCCAGAGTCTTGCCCTGTGTCGGACGAACGGCGCCCAGGTTCAGCGGCAGCCAGTCGATCTGAGCCTTCAGGATGCCGCTCATGGCACCGTGGCGCTCGGGCGATGTCCACACCATGCCCTCGGACCATCCGGCAGCGTCGCGAAGCTCCATGACCTTGGGGTGGGTGTCCGGCGCAGCATCCGGCAGCGGCAAGCCAGTGGGGTCGAAGACGCGGACCTCGCCACCCATCGCCCGCAAGAGGCGTGCAGCCTCGAGTGTCAGTAGCTTGCTGAACGACCGCTCGCGAAGCGAGCCGTAGAGCATCAGGAAACGCGGCGCATGGGTAGATGCGCCTACCCCCACGAAGCGTGAGCCGCTGGGCGCGTCGAACAGGGTCGCATCGACCAGGGGAAGATCGTCGTCAGTGGGAGTCATGGGATTCAGCAGGTCGGAAGACATCAGCAATCGACGCAGTCAGACACGGCCCCCACAGCGCAAGGCTCGCCGCCGCAGCAGTGCGCGACCAGGTAATCCATCAGCTCGTTCATGTGGGCGATCTCGGGCCGATAGATGAGGTGTCGTCCATTGCGCTGTTGCGACACAAGCCCGGCGTGAAGCAACTCCTTCAGGTGAAAGGAGAGCCCCGATGCGCCGATGCTCAAGGTGGCCGCGAGCACGCCCGGGGTCAGTCCCGAGGGCCCGGCGCCCACCAGAGCGCGAAAGATGCGCAGCCGCATGTCCTGCGCCAGCGCTGACAGTGCCACGACAGCGGCTTTCTCGTCCATGGTCCGTCTCCTTCAGTGGCCCGACGATGCGGTCGGAAGGCTGCGTTGCATCGGCAGGCCCAAGGTCACGGCCCAACAGATGGCCAGCATCACGCCTGAGCCGGACAAGGCGCCGATGAGGCCGAAGTGCTGGTACAGCAGGCCCGACATCAGCGTGCCGAAGAAGCGGCCCAGCGCGTTGGCGGCGTAGTAGAAGCCCACGTCTTCGGCGGCCTTTTCGCTGCCGGCATAGGCCAGGATCAGGTAGCTGTGCACCGATGAGTTCACGGCGAAGGCCACGCCGAACACCGCCAGGCCGCCGACCACCACCCACTCCAGGTGCGGCACCTGGGCCAGCACCAGCGCGGCCAGCACCATGGGCACCAGGGCCAGCACCGCCGACCACACCCGTGCGGCCGGTACTTCGCTGCTCAGACCGTCTTCGCTGCGGCGCACGATGTTCGGCGCCAGACCCTGAATCACGCCGTAGCCGATGGTCCACAGCGCCAGGAAGGCCCCCACCATCGTGAAGGTCCAGCCGGCCGAGTACAGAAAGACCGGTACCCCAACGACAAACCACACATCGCGCGCACCGAACAGCATCACCCGCGCTGCGGCCAACAGGTTGATGCCGCGGTTCTTGGCGAACAACTCCTTGGCCGACTTCGATGCCTTGGCCTTGCCCATCAGCGGCGGCACGAAAACGGTCACGCCGGCCAGCACCAGCGCAAGAAGCGCCGCCATCGCCCAAAGCGAGTGCTGGAAGCCCAGCACTTGCAGCAGCAAGCCGCCCAGAAAGAACCCGACGCCCTTCATCGCGTTCTTGCTGCCAGTGAAGAAGGCCACCCACTTGAACAGCTGCCCCGAGGCACTGCCGGCGGTCAGCTTGATGGCCGACTTGCTCGCGGTCTTGGTGAGGTCCTTGGCCACGCCGCAGACGCCTTGCGCCAGCACCACCCAAGCCACCGACATCACCGCGGTCCAACTGGGCGACAAGGCCGACAGCAGCAGGAAGCCCATGATCTGCGTCGACAACCCGACCACCAGCATGCGCTGGATGCCGTAGCGGGTGGCCAGCCACCCGCCCAGCAGGTTGGCCACCACGCCCATCGCCTCATACAGCAGGAAAAGGAAGGCCAGCGTGAACGGCGAATAGCCCAGCCTGTAGAAGTGCAGCAGCACCAGCATGCGCAACGCACCATCGCTGAGGGTGAAACCCCAGTAGGCCGCCGTGACGATCGCGTAGTGGCGCGTCCCCGGGTTCATGGTGCGGGCCGCGGGCTCAGAGGCCCTGGTCGTGCATGTGGCACGCCAGGTCGACCATGCGGCAGGCATAGCCCATCTCGTTGTCGTACCAGGCGTAGACCTTCAGCAGCGTGCCGTCGGTGACCATCGTCGACAGTGCATCGACGATGCTGCTGCGGGTGTCACGGGCGTAATCGGCACTCACCAGCGGGCGCTCCTCGTACCCCAGGATGCCGGCCAGCGCGCCGCGCGCGGCTTCTGCGAAGAGCCGATTCACCTCGTCGGCCGTGGTTTCGCGCCGCATCTCGAACACACAGTCGGTCAGCGATGCGTTCAGCACCGGCACCCGCACGGCGTGGCCGTTGAGCTTGCCCTTCAGCTCCGGGTAGATCAGCGCGATGGCGGTGGCACTTCCGGTCGTCGTCGGCGCCAGACTCAGCATCGCGCTGCGCGCGCGGCGCAGGTCCTTGTGCGGAGCGTCGACGACCAGGTTGGTGTTGGTCGGGTCGTGGATCGTGGTGATCTGGCCGTGGCGGATGCCGATGGCCTCGTGAACCACCTTCACGACCGGAGCCAGGCAGTTGGTGGTGCAGCTCGCCGCCGTGACGATGCGGTGCCTTGCAGGGTCGTACAGGTGGTGATTGATGCCCACCACGATGTTGAGCACGCCACCCACCTTCACGGGGGCCGCGACGATCACGCGCTTGGCGCCACGGTCCAGGTGGCCCTGCAGGGTCTCGGGCGTCAGGAACTTGCCGGTGCACTCCAGCACCAGATCCACGCCCAGGTCGCCCCAGGGGATGTCGGCCGCGGCGGAATGCGACGAGAACGTCAGGTCCCGGCCGGCGATGCGAATCGAATGGTCGCCTGCAGCCGCGATGTCGGTCCGCCAGCGGCCCTGCACGCTGTCGAACTGCAGCAGGTGCGCGGTGGCAGCCGCCCCGCCCTTGATCTCGTTGAGGTGCACCACCTCCAACCGATTGAGGGCTCTCGGGTCGTCCTTCGGGCGCTCGGCAGCGCCCATCGCTGATCGCAGGGCCAGACGGCCGATGCGCCCCATTCCGTTGATGCCGACTTTCATGAGCCACCTGGGAAGTGAAGACAGTACGAATATTCGATAAACGTTGAATTATGGTTGGTCAGTCTCCGGATCCACCGGATCGCGGTGTCTCAGTTGTCGCGAGGTGGCCGATCCCGCCATGCCGCAGACCGTCAAGCGCAAGCCCGGTCGGCCCAGAAAGGAGCCGCAGGACTCCTGATCGTGCGAAGAACCCGGCTCACAAGGGTGGGGTGAACTCGTTGGCCCGAAATGGGGAAAAGCACGGTGCCATTGACACTCGAACACGCGCTTGAGCCACCGGGCCCAGCTCAGCCACACCCGACGGTGGCGCAGCCTGCGCGGACGCCTCGACCTGTCGCGGCACCACCCACTCGCACGGCTTGGCATCCAGGACCAGCACAACATGGTTCGAGCAGCGGGGGTCCGCTCACTTCGCGAAGCGAAATGACGCTGACGCGTTGTGCGCCCGCCGCCTTGGCGCCAGTCTCGATGCGAACGGAGCCGCGGCAGAGGCGCCGCGGTAGAACAGGGCGCTCACTGGCGCGTAGGCGGCGCGCACTCGCGCATCGGCATCAACCCGTCGTGTGAACAGGGCCGCGCCCGCGTCAGGCAGGACGGCGCAAGCGCTTGAACAGGGGCAGTGCCACGAGGCCGCCGAGCATCATCGCCGCGCTGGCAGGTGTCGGCACGGCACTGATGGTGATCAGGCTCGGGGCCTGGTAGTAGCGAACGTTGTCGTAGCCGACGAACTGGCCGCTGTGCTCGGGGTGGAAAGGGGTGTAGCTGCCGGGTTCGATGGTCGGCGCCAGCTCGCTGCCGCTGTAGTAGGCGTCGCCGAAGGTGCCCAGCGAATCGAAGCGGTAGACCGGCTCGACCTGGATGCCACCGAAGATCAAGTCCATGCCGCCCGCATGGGCCAGGGAGTACAGCAGCAGGTAGCGCGGCAGCTCGGTCGGCACGCCGTCCACGAGCACCTCGACATGGACGAACGGTATGGCTGTGGTGAAGCCCGGGAAGGTGAAGTTCTCATCCGGGATCGGCGTCGGGCGGCGGTCGAGCACGATGGACAAGCTCCATGCCGCGCCGGGTGCGCTGAAGGGCGTGACCGGGGTGTCCAGGGTGTACACGCCGGAACTCTGCAGGAGCACCTGTTCGGCACGCGCCGCCGGTGTCAGGGCCAGGGCCAGCAGTGGCACGAGCGCCGCTGCGGCGAGGGAACGGGGCAGGTCATGGGACATGGCGATCTTTCGGTGACGCCCTCGATCGGGCAGGGACACTGTCGTGCGGGCCCGTTGCGCGGCCGTTGCACGGCTCAGCGCAGACCGACGACCGGAGGCTGCGGATCGAAGGGCCGCCCCGGCGGCGCCCGGCATGGCATCGACACGAATTCATGCGGATTGCTGCCGCTGGCAACCGACCGCGAGAAAGGTGGTGCGCAGTTCCTTGACTCCAGGTAACGCCTGAACAGCCCATTGCTGGCGCAGAGCACCATCAGCGGCTTGAAGCTCACCAGCGGATCCAGGGTCGTGCCGCCTTCCATCTTCTGCGGCTCGTCCAGGATCAGCACGGGCCGGTTGGCCGCGATCACGTCAATGGGGCGGCGGGGCCGGAAGTCCTCCAGCTCCTTGTCGATGCGCCGTGCGTCCTTGCCGGAGGGCCCACCGCACCATCCACTCGATCGTCAATGGTCCGGTGTGGTCGATGTCGGTGACGAAGCGTTCGAGGTTGGGCAAGGCAAGAGCAGCTGAGCACCGCTTGAACCCGAGGCGATCTCGCTGAGCGCATGCCTATCGAGTTTGGTCCAAGTCCAGTAAGAGATCAGTAAGGCCATCGGGCCGACCATGCTGTCAAGGCATCGGGTTGGGTGGCTTCGGTCATGCAAGACCCGGCCGTGTGCGGCTGTTTCGTCCCATGCATCGCAACGCCGCCGGGCCTGGTGCCCGCGCTGCGTGTCACTACGGAGTCTTCCATGCTGTTTCCGACGATCTCGATCATGAAGGTCCTGACCTGGTTACTGCTCTGCTGCACGGCGCTCCTAGCCGCCTGCGGCGGGGGCGGCGGCACCGTCGCGTCCGACGTTCCTGTGGTGGGCCTGAACGACTTCCGCCGCGCGGTGGCTGGCCACCGCGTGGTGGAGGTGGCCGTGCCCGCTGCCGACGGCACGCGGCTGGCGACCTACGTCTACCTTCCGGCCCAGGGTAACGGACCGTTCCCGACGCTGGTCATGCGCACGCCCTACGACCTGCCGATCACGCCGGTGAGTGGGTTCCCCGAGGAGCATGCCAACGCGGAGATCGAGGCCCGGGCCGAGGACGTGGGCTGGACCGAGGCCACCGACCGTGGCTACGCGCTGGTGGTGCAGGTCGTCCGCGGTCGCCTCAAGTCCGACGGTGTGTTCAGCCTGTTCCTGGGCGACGAGGTCGCCGACGGCGATGCGCTGATCCGCTTTGTCGAGCGGCAGCCCTGGTCGAACGGGCGCATCGGCATCTTCGGCGACTCGGCCAGCGGCGTGACCTCGCTGCAGGCGGCGGCCTCCGGGCGCCCGTCGATCAAGGCGGTGTACGCGCAGGTCACCTCGCCGGACTTCCTGGGCGGGGTGATCTTCCCCGAGGGCCGCATCAAGTGGGAGGCGCTGCTGCCCTTCGTGCTGAGCCAGGTCGCCGACAACGGCAAGGACCACGACGCCAAGCTGGGCCTGCCGGCCGCGCAGGTCGCGGAGCTGAAGGACCAGGCCGGCAAGGCGCTGCAGGAGATGTTCGGCGCGGTCGAGGCCGGTGACCCTTCGAAGTCGAGCTGGTGGACCCGTGCGATCACGCCGGCCTTCCCGATCGTGAGCCAGCTGTATCCGCGCTGGGCCGATCTGCTGGCTGCCGGTCGCAACCCGTCCGCGCGGGCTGGACTGGACGTGACCGACCGCATCCAAGTGCCGGTCCTGCACGTGACGACGTGGCACGACTTCTTCCAGGCCAGCGCGTTCAAGGCCTTCGGGCGGCTGCAGGCTGCACGCGGCGACCAGAAGCTGATCGTGCTGGACGGCACGCACTACGACGTCGACGACCCCGAGCTGTGGCCGACGAAGCCCATGTTCGCTTGGTTCGACCACTGGCTCAAGGGTGAAGCCAATGGCGCCAACGCATGGCCCACGGTGCAGTACGTGCTGGCCGGGCAGCCCGAGGGGCCGCTGCGCAGCTCGCCGGTGTGGCCGCCGGCGGGCACCGCATCGACGGTATCTGCGCTGGGTGCGCCGCAGCGTGCGCTGGCGATCGACCCGGCTGCACCGGCGCCCACCCTGGGCGGCAGCCACCTGACGGTCAGCGCGGGGATGGAGGATCAGACGCCGCTGCTGGAGCGCGCCGACGTGGTGGAGCTGCAGGGCGGCGCGCTGTCCGCGGCTGCGCTGATGCTGGGCACGGCCGAGGCGGAGCTGACGGTGCTGGAGGCCGGCACGGGCGACATCGTGGTCAAGCTCGTCGATCGGCGGCCCGACGGCGAGGTGCGCCTGCTGCGCGAGGCGGTGGTGGCGCTGGCCGGCGCGGGTACGCTGCGCGTGAGCTTCGAGCCGCTGGCCTATGGGTTCGAGGCGGGCAGCGCGCCGGGGCTGGTGGTGGCCGGGGCGTCGCTGCCGGCCTACCGGTCGGATCTCCCGGCGCTGGCCGGCACCGTGCGGCTGGGCGGCGCCACGCTGCGGCTGCCGATGGCCGCGAACTGACGATCGCAACTGACCGAATCCGCGCGCCTTCCACGGCGCGCGGCAACCTGGAGAGACCACCCATGCTCGGGCAAATGATGCAGCTGCCGCTGCTGATCTCGTCGCTCATCGTTCATGCCGAGCGCCACCACGGCGACCAGCTCGTGGTGTCGCGGCGCGTCGAGGGCGACATCCACCGCATCCCCTACCGCGAGATCGCGGCGCGCGCGCGGCGCGTGGCCAACGCGATGGCGACGCTGGGCGTGATGCCCGGCCAGCGCGCCGCCACACTGGCATGGAACACGCACCGCCACATGGAGCTGTACTACGGCGTGAGCGGCAGCGCGCGGGTCCTGCACACCGTGAACCCGCGCCTGCACCCCGACCAGATCGTCTACATCGCCGACCACGCCGAGGACCAGGTGATGTTCTTCGACATGAGCTTCTGGCCGCTGATCCAGGCCGTGGCCGGCCGCACGAAGACGGTGAAGCATTGGGTGGCGATGACCTCGCGGGAGCACATGCCGCCGGTCGCACAGGCGGCCAAGGTGCCGGGGCTGCTGTGCTACGAGGAGCTGCTGGCGCAGAGCAGCGACACCTACGCGTGGCCCGTGTTCGACGAGAACACCGCGAGCAGCCTCTGCTACACCAGCGGCACCACGGGCAACCCCAAGGGCGTGCTCTACAGCCACCGCAGCACGGTGCTGCACACCATGGCCGCCGCCCTGCCCGACTGCCTGGGCTGCCGCGCGGCCGATGCCATCCTGCCGGTGGTGCCGATGTTCCACGTCAACAGCTGGGGCATCGTGTACCTGGCGCCGATGACGGGCGCCAAGCTCGTGCTGCCCGGCCCGGGCCTGGACGGCAAGAGCCTGTACGAGCTGTTCGAGAGCGAGCGCGTCACCATCAGCGCCGGCGTGCCCACCGTGTGGCAGGGCCTGCTCGCGCACGTGGAGGCCAACGGCCTGAAGTTCAGCACCATGCGCAAGAGCGCGATCGGCGGCTCGGCCTGCCCGCCGGCCATGATCCGCAAGTTCCGCGACGCCTATGGCGTGCACGTGATCCACGCCTGGGGCATGACCGAGATGAGCCCCATCGGCACGGTCGCCGCCTTCAAGGCGCAGCACCAGGGCCTCGACGACGAGGGCCGGCTCGCGGTGATGGGCACGCAGGGCCGCGCCGTGTATGGCGTGGACATGAAGATCGTCGGCGAGGATGGCGCCGAGCTGCCCTGGGATGGCAAGGCCTCGGGCGACCTGCTGGTGCGCGGGCCCTGGATCATCGACACCTACTTCAAGGGCGAGGGCGGCAACCCGCTCGCGAAGGACGCCGAGGGCAACGGCTGGTTCCCCACCGGCGACGTGGCCAAGATCACGCCCGAGGGCTACATGGTGATCACCGACCGCAGCAAGGACGTCATCAAGAGCGGCGGCGAGTGGATCGGCTCGATCGATCTCGAGAACATCGCGATGGCGCACCCGGCGGTGGCCATGGCGGCCTGCATCGCGGCGCACCACCCCAAGTGGGACGAGCGGCCGCTGCTGGTGGTGGTGAAGAAGCCTGAGGCGGAGGTCACGCGCGAGGAGCTGCTGGCCTTCTACGAGGGCAAGATCGCCAAGTGGTGGACCCCTGACGACGTGGTGTTCACCGACGCCATCCCGCTGGGCGCCACCGGCAAGATGCAGAAGAACAAGCTGCGCGAACGGTTCAAGGAGCACCGTTTGCCGCTCGCGTGAAGCGACGCGCCGAGGTCGCAGGACTTGGCGCTCGCCCTGGCCATGGTCACCGGGCGCATGTGCGACCGTCTCGTGCCCATTCGGCTCGCCTTGCGCGATTGCCCGGGCGATGGCCTGCCTTTTTGGGCAGGCCCGCTCGGTGTCAACCCGTGGCCCATGCCCTCATCGGCCTGATGTCTGACCGTTGGCGTGTGCCCTCCCTTGCAGGACCGGCCATGAGTGAATGAGGGGTCTCCGAACTCAAGCTGTGGCAGCTAGGGCGCGGACGGCGATGAAGCGGCGGACGGCGCGGCGGGCGGCGGCACCCGGCGGTGCACCAGCGCAAACATCTGAGGGGTGAAGGCGAAGGCCAGCACGGTCGATAAGGCCACCCCACCCGCGACGGCCATGGCGAAGGGCGGCCAGAACCCGCCGCCCGCCAGGATCAGCGGCAGGAAGCCCCCCACCGTGGTCAGCGTGGTCGACAGGATGTGGCGGGTGGACCCCATCACCACCTCGGTCATCGCTGCGCAGTCGCCAGCGGCGGCTCGCGGGTCTTGCTGCAGAGCCGACAGGACGATGATCGCCGCGTTCACCGACACGCCGATCGAGCCGATCACACCGATCACTGCAGTGATCCCGAACGGATAGTCGAAGATCGCCAGTGCGAGGATCGACAAGCCCGCCGACAGACCCGCCACCGCAAAGGTGATCGCTGAGAGCCGGAACGAGTCGAACGAAAGCACCACGGTGGCCACCGACAGGGTGACGATCAGTCCGATCGAAGCCATCAGGTTGTCCACGGTCTGCGAACGTTCGTCGGCATCGCCCCCGATCTGCAACGTCACGCCGGGGGGCAGGACGAATCCTGCCTGGGCCAGCGCGGCCTCGGCCTGGGCCTGGGCCGCCTGGGGCAGCACCTCGGGCGCCACGAAAGCCTGCACGGTGTTCACCCGGTCACCGTTCTGGCGGCTGATCGCGGTTTCCGAAGGCACCAGTGTCAGCGTGGCGAGGGCCGACAGCGGCACTTGCGGCACCGCGCCCTGGGTGTTCGCGCGGGCCGCGGCCCCGGCGGGCAGGATGGGCAGAGTGGCCATCCGCGACAGGTCGCTCCGGATGTCCTCGCCCAGCCGGACGCGCACTGGCAACTCTTCGGTCCCCTCCAGCAGCGCGCCCCCAGTGACGCCCTCCAGTGCGCCTTGCAGCTGCGCCGAGACATCGCCCAGGCTCAGGCCCAGCAGTCGCGCCGCGGCTTCGTCCACGTCGACCCGCACCTCGGGCGCAGCGCCTTCCATCTGGGTGCGCACCTGTGTCAGCGCCGGCACCGCAAGCAAAATGCTGCGAATGTCGTCACCGGCGCGGCGCAGTGCCACAACATCCTGCCCGACCAGGCGCAGCTCCACCGGTGCATCCACAGGCGGGCCTTGCACCAGCCCGCGCACCAGGATGCGCGCCTGCGGAAACGCCTCGCTCAGAACGGCCTGCAGCGGCCCCAGCAGCGCCGCCGTTGCCGCGGGTGAGGTGGTGGTCACGAGGCCGTGCGCATACTCCGGCGCGTTCTGCCGGCCGCCTACGACGTTGTAGTAGAACGCTGGCGCGCTCTCCCCGGCGACCCACATGGTGCCGGTGATCCGCGCCTCGGTCTTCAGCGCGGCATCGATTTGTTTCACGAGCGCCGTGGTCGTCTCGAGTCCGGTCGCGACGGGCAACTCGACCTCGATGTGGAACTGGTTTCTCTCGACGCCCGGGAAGAACTGGGGCACCAGAGTCGGCATGGCCAGAAACCCCGTCACTGGCAGCACCAGCGCGATGAGGACCGAACCCAGCGGGTTCGCCAGGCTCAGGCGCACGAGCGCTGCAAAGCCGCGCGTCAGTGCGTCGAGCCGCAGCCCGGCACCGCCGCGCGCCGACAGCCACCATCCGGCCATCGCGGGCGTGATCGTCAGTGCGACGATCAGCGACCACGACAGCATCAGCACCACCGCGATGGCGATGGCGCTGATGAAGTCGCCCGCGCCGCCCGGCAGCAGGATCATCGGCACGAACGACAGCACGGTGGTCAGCGTCGACGCCAGAAGCGGCACCGCCAGCCGGCGTACCGCTGCAGACACGGCCTGTCGGCGGTCTCGCCCTTCGGAGAGGCGCGTCTGGACCTCATCGGTCATCACGATGGCGGCGTCGACCAGAAGGCCCAGCGCCACGATGAGGCCGGTGACCGACATCTGGTGCAGAGGCAGCCCGATGAAGCGCATCGTGCCCAGCGTGGCCAGGGTGACCAGCGGCAGCACCAGCGCCACCACCAGCGCTGCCCGAGCGCCCAGCGTCACGAACAGGACACCGATCACCAGAACCATTCCGATCGCCATGTTGACGGCGACATCGGACAAGCGGTCAGCGGTGTAAACGGCCTGATCGAAGACCTGCCTCACTTCAAGCGAGGCTGGCAGGGTGTCGGCGAAGGCGGCGACCCTGGCCTGCAGTCCCTCCATCCACAGGTCGACACGCAGCCCTTCTTCGATCCGTACGCCGATCAGAATCGCCTCCCGTCCATCGACCAGCGCCAGCGCATCGCGTGGTGGGCGCGGGCCGCGCGTCACGTTGGCCACATCACCCACGCGAAGCACGCTGCCTTGGCTGCCCTCGCGCAGCACGATTTCCCGCACGCGGTCCAGCCCCGCAATGTCGCCGGCGAGGTCCAGCACGGCCTCGGTGCCCGGCCCGGTCAGCCGGCCAGCCTGTGCTTTGGCATCGCCTGCAGCCACGGCGCCTGCCACCTCGGACGCGGACAGGCCCAGCGCCGCGGCACGTGCAGGGTCGAGTGCAACCAGCACTTCCTCGGCCGGTAGGCCCCAGATGTCGACGGCCTTGGCCCCGGTCAGGGTGCGCAGGCGTTCGGCCAACTCTGCGGCGTGGCGGCCCAGGACCGCAGATGCGGGCGCCATGTCTCCGGCCGGCAAGAGGGCCAGGATCGCGGCGTAAGCGCCTGCCTGTCCGGTTTCCACCTCCGGGGGCAGTGCACCGGGCGGCAGGGGCACGTCGGCCACCTTGTCGCGCACGCGCGACCAGACCTCGGCGATGGCGGCAGGGTCGATCGTCTCGATCAGTTCCACCTCGATCGACGAGATGCCTGTGGCGGAAGTGGAGGACACCGTCATCACCTCGGCGATGGTGCGCAGCTTGTCTTCGAGGGGGCGTGTGACAAGCGCCTCGACTCGGGCAGGATCGGCCCCAGGAAACAGGGTCGTCACCCCAGCCTGCGAATCGGTGATCGACGGGTCTTCCTGCCTCCCCAGAGTCAACAGCGCGGAAATGCCTGCCACAGCGATGACGGCCAGCGCCAGGATCACCAGACGGGGGCGGCGGAAGAACAAGGTGTCCATCGCCCTCACCTCGCGCCAGGCAGCACCACGGCCTGCCCGTCTGCCAGGCGGTGGGGGCCCGACAGTACGACCTTCGCCCCTGTGGGAAAGGCGCCGCGTACGAAGACGCGGTCGGTTTCTGCATGGAGCAGTTCCACCGCTTCGCGACGTGTGAACAGTCCCTCAGGCCTGGCGACGACCAGGAACACGGTCCACAGTCCGCGCACGCCCTCCGACAGCGCGGCACGCGGCAGCCAGGCGCCCTCGCCAGACACGCTGCGCGTCAACGTCAGCCGGCCCAGCATGCCCTCGGCCAACCCGGCGGCGCCAGGCACCTCAAACAGGATCGGGATGGTGCGGGTGGCGAGGTCGATGTCGCTTCGGCGATGTTTCACCTTGGCGGGCAGGCTGACGCCGCCCAGGTCCAACGTCACCGCGCTGCCAGGAGGTAGCGCAGCGGCCAGGTCGGGGGGCAAGCCAGCACGGAACCGGGGCGCCCCGCCCTCGAACGCGGTCAGCACGGGCTGCCCGGCGCCAATCCGCGCGCCTTCGTCGAACATGCGGGCGCCGATGCGTGCGGCAAAGGGCGCGCGCAGCACCGCCTTGTCCAGCGCCACCTCCAACGCCTGGATGGCGGCCTCGACCCGCAGGCGTTCGGCTCGCACTTCAGCCAGTCCCAACCGCGCCTCGTCGGCGCGCTGTGTGGAGATGAATTCGCGATCCACCAGCACCCGGGCGCGGGCGACGTTCAGTTCGGCCAGTTCGATGCGGGCGTCGAGCACGGCCAGCGCGGCGACCTGGCCCGCGCGTTCCGCCTGCAAGGATCGGATGTCCAGCCGCGCCAGCACCGCCCCAGCGGACACCGCGTCGCCCTCCTCGACTCTGATCTCGGCCAGCGTGCCACCTGCCTCGAACCCGAGTTCGACTCGCCGAGGCGCTTCGATCCGGCCGGTGAAGGAGACCGTGACCTCATGGTGGGGCTGCAGGACAACGGGCGCGGCTGTCACCGTGACGGGCGATGCGGGGGGTGGTCCCGGCCGTGCGGCGGCGCGTGCCGCCAGAAGCTGCGTGCCGCCCCAGACCAGCGCGGCGGCCAGTGCCACCACCGTCAGCGTGCCTGTGGCTTTGCGAAGCTGGAGCAGGGAACGGCGCAGAAGTGGCGGACGGGCGTCGGCGGTGGGATCGGCGGATGACATCGGCAGGCTCATCTAGGCTCCGGTGAAGTGGCTCGGCAGGGGGCATCCGGGTGCTGTGCCAGGTGGCGCGGTTGGATGGTGCGAGGGCAGGCGCGACGCGTGTTGCGGAGGTGCCGGACCCTGGCCGGCAGGGCTACGCACGGCCGAGGAGGGGCCGTCCTCTGCGGTTGCCGGGTGCGCGCCCAGCCGAGAGGCGCAGACTTCGGCAAGACGAGGCTCAGGCTGCCGGTCTCCTCGGAGAGCCCCTGCTCGACTGCGGCGCCACCGTCCAACGCACAGCCGCGGGCCAACGCGGGCGCGTTCTGTCGTGCGCCGCCGAGGGCGCCGGAGGCGATGGACAACGGCGTCGTGCCGACGCATCGACACGGCGCCGTCTTGGGGCCTGGAGACTTTGGAGCAGCGGGCGGGATGCTCACTTCCGCCCTGAGACTGTGTTTCACGCACTCGAAGGTAGGGCTTGGCGACTTACCGGTTCCTTTCCAGCCTTGAGCAGAAAGCAACGCCCGCCTCGAACACCTGTACGCGCCGGAATCTGCTGTCCGTGGCCTGCCGGGGCGTCATCGGCGGCCCGCCAGGACCGCTGGACCATCGCTTGCGCGTGGCCTCCCACCTTCGTGCCCCGTTTGGGGCCGGAAAGGAATCGGTAAGTCTCGATGGCTGATGCTGATGAGCCCACAAACTCACCCCAAGTCAACATGACCCGCTTGCACCTCTCCGTCGCCGATCTCACCACAAGGGCAGGAATGCGTCTTCTCGCAAGGCGGACCATGCTCTGTCTCGCATGTGCCGCCTCGGCTTCCATGGCCAACGCGCAGGAAGACGCTCAAGGGAAGACGGCCCAATGGGCTCTTGGGGCCGCCGTACGTGCTGAGCAAGAGCTGTACAAGGGCACTGGGAGCGAGACGGACCTCGTGCCTCTGGTTCGCTTCGAGAACAGATACGTTCTGGTGCAGCTGCCCGCCGTGGAGCTGAAGCTACCCCAGGTCGCATTGGGCCGCTCGAGCAGCCTTGACCTTCGCCTGATGGCGACCTACGAGGGCGATGGCTACAAGGCCTCCGACTCCGCCTTCCTCGCCGGCATGTCAGAGCGCAAGGCCAGTGTCTGGGCGGGCGCCAAGGCGACGTGGGAGACCCCGTTGGCAGAACTCAGCGCCGAGTTGCTTCGCGATGCGTCGGGCAACAGCGGAGGCCGGGTTGTCAATCTGGAACTGGAAACGGAGTTCGACGTCGGCACCAGTCTCGAGATCACCCCTTACGTCGGGGTGAGCATGCTTGACCAGAAGTACGTCAACTACTACTACGGCGTCAGGCTTGGCGAGGCATCCCTTTCGCGCCCGGCCTATACCGGCCGGTCGGCCCGCAACTACGAGCTGGGGGTGCGTGCCACCTATGCCTACGGCAAGCAGCACCTGTTCATCTTCGACGCCAGCAGGACCAAGCTGTCGCAGTCGATCACGGATAGCCCACTCGTCGATCGGTCAAGCCAGACGGCGTTCTTGCTGAGTTACGCCTACCGGTTCTAGTCGGAGCGCTGAATCGTCGCCGAGGGTTCGCGAGCGTCGGCGACTTCATCGCGTTGCCGCTTGCATGGCAGCGCAATCCACTGCACCGGTCCCCGCACCGATCCGTTTCGACCGGCTCGCACCGATCGGAACGGACGACTCTGCACGCGCAACGTCGACACACACATCCGCAAGCCATGCGCCCACTCATCGTTCGACTTCGCAACTATGTTGGTGACGTGATCCTGAGTCTTCCAGCGCTGGATCTGTTGCAGCTCAACGGATACACGCTCCATCTGGTCGGCAAGCCCTGGGTGGGCGAGCTGCTGGCAGCACACGGCTGGACCGTCTATCCACGGGCTGGTCCGCTCTTGCATCGAGTCCGCCAACTGCGCGCGCTACGCCGGAGTCTTTCATTCCTCGACCCTGGGTTCGCGGCACGCGAGAACATGTTGGTGTTCCCAAACGCCTTCTCCGGTGCACTGGAGGCGCGGCTTGCAGGTCTGAGGGCGGTCGGCAATTCGACCGAGGGCCGTGGCTGGCTGCTTTCGCGCGCGGAGCCCCCGCTGTGGGGTCACGCCCTACAGCACTTCTGGGCCTTGAGCTGTCGCTTTCTCCGGCTAGACCTGCCAGTGCCAGCGCAGATCGGGCTCCGGGTCAGCTTGGCAGATCAACAACTTGCAGACGCATTGCTGCGCCGGCACGGGATCAGGCAAGGCTTTGTGGTGGTTTGTCCCTTTGCTGGCGGCGACTTCGAGAGCCAGCCAAAGGTGTGGCCCCATTTCGCATCGCTTGTGCAGACACTGACCGCCACGGATCGGGACGTGGTTTGCTGCCCTGGACCCGCAGACTTGGGCGTGGAACGCCTGCTCGGTGCGCGGCTGATTCGCGACGTCGACCTCGGGGTTTACGGCGGCATCCTGAAGCGAGCGGCCGTTGTTGTTGCCAACGACACCGGCCCGGGCCATCTGGCAGCAGCCGTTGGCGCTCCTACGGTCAGCGTTCTGGGCCCAACCGTCCCCGAGCAGTGGGCGCCCTGGGGACCCACCGTGAAGGTTGTTCGGACTTGGCCACGCTGGCCAACGTCGGGCGAGGTCATGTGCGCGGCTGGGTTGGGGTAGGCGCCCTGTGTTTGCGCCCTGATTGATGCTCCCGGTTTGCGATGAAGCTCGGTGACCCTGATCCCGCGTGCTGGGCGCCTTCGCGCATACGGCAGCGAGACAAGCACGCCGTCGAGGACGGCGCGCAGGTCGCCCCCATGCACCAGGACAGCACCGACTCCGCTGCAGGTCGCTCTGACACACGGTTCTGCAAGCGATGCGTCCACGCATCGTTCGACTTCGCAATTGGGTTGGTGTCGTGGTCCTGACTCTTGCAGCCGTGCGGCCGGCCGTTCGCCATCGTCGACCTAGCGCCAACGACCCGCTTCGCACTCTGAATGGCGACGAGGCCACATTCCTTTCGCAACGCAGCGCCTTGTCCGCCCGATGACTCCGGCACCGCAAGACTTCCTGCCTGACAAGAACCCACTCAATGCGTACCTTCCCGACCCACCCACCGCTGGCGCTGCGCCGCCGCCGGCCGAAGCCCGCGCTGGCCCGCGCTGCGATGGCACTGGCCGCCACCGCTCTGGCCATGGCCTGGCCCGGCCGTGCTTCGGCGCAGGACCTGCAAACGCTTTACGAGGCGGCCCGCAGCTACGACGCCGTCTACCGCGCCGCCATGGCGCAAGCGGAGTCAGCGCAGTTCCGCGCCGCTCAGGCCGAGGCGCTGCTGCGCCCGTCGGCCGCGGTCACGGCCAGCGGTGGCCTGCAAAGCACCAACCCACCTGGACGCAGCGCCACCGAGGTCACCAGCATGGGGGCGACGCTCAGCGGCCGCATGCCGCTGTTCAACCGGGCCAACGGCGCAAGCGTGGAACAGGCACGGCGCTCTCTGGTCAGTGCCCAGGCGGAACTGGACGCGGCCGGGCAGGACCTGATCGTGCGTGTGGCCCAGGCCTATTTCGAAGCACTGGCGGCACAGGACGGGCTGAACGTCGTACGTTCCGGCAAGAGCTTTATCGCCGAGCAGCTGTCCTCGGCGCGGCGCGGCTTCGAGGTGGGCACCGCCACCATCACCGACACGCGCGAAGCGCAGGCGCGCTTCGACCTGGTGGCGGCCCAGGAGATCGCGGCCGAGAATGACCTGCTGGCCAAGCGCATCGCACTGAACCAGCTGGTGGGCCGCGCCGATGTGCAGCCCCATCCGCTGAAGGTGCCGATGGTGGCGCCCGCAGCGGTGGCGGCCGGCCTTGAGGAGTGGGTGACGCTGGCCGATCGCGACCACCCCAGCATCCGTCGCGCTCGTGCCAGCCTGGAAGTGTCCGAGTTGGAGATCGACCGCGCCCGTGCCGCCAGGCTGCCAACCGTGGACGCAACAGCCTCCCTTGAGCCTGCGTACGCCCGCGGCAGCGGCGTGCCCCGCGTTGGCACCACCACCACCGCGAAGGTGGGCGTGCAGCTGAACTGGCTGCTCTACAACGGTGGGGCGACGCACAACCGCATCAAGGAAACACTGGCGCTGACCGAGCGTTCGCGAAGCGAGGTCGAGGCCGCCCGGCGCGGCGTCGCGCAGGCTACGCGCGTGGCCTATCTCGGCGTGCAGAGCGGCGCGGCGCAGGTGCGTGCGCTCGAGGCCGCGGAGTCATCCAGCCAGCTGGCGCTGGAGGCCACGCAATTGGGCTACCGAGTCGGCGTTCGAGTGAATCTGGACGTGCTCAACGCCCAGACCCAGCTGGTGCAGACGCAGCGCGACCTGGCGCGGGCGCGGTACGAGTTCATCGTTGGCGGACTGCGGCTGCGCCAAGCGTCTGGGCAGTTGACGCCGGCTGATGTGGCGGTGGTCAACGCGCTGCTGAAGCCCTGAACCTGGCGCAGTCAGCTACGCCTGGCGTACCCGGGCTACCACTGCCTGGTATCGACGCATTCGGACAGTGAGTACAGAGACCGCGAACGCCTGCTTGCATTCCCTATGGAGAGCTCTCCATGGAAGCTGTCGTGCGCAGCCTCCGGTAATGCACATCCGAGGTCAGGGCCGCAGCGGCGCTACCTGTCAAGAGTGAGCCGCCGCGATCGCTCGCTGCTCATGATCAAAAGGGTCTTGAGGAAGTCCATCAGCGAGTCATCCCTACGGAAGCGGCGTGCGACAACGTTGAACTCGGGCCACTTCGAACTGCATGTCGCCGATGGCCGGTTGGGCGCCGATCGTCACCTTCCCGCGCTTGCCGCTCCGGTGGAACTCGAAGCGCCAGGTCTCGGCTCCGGAGTGAAGCACTGGGACCACAGAAACGAAAAACCCCAGTCGAATCAACGCGCTGGGGCTCTTCTTGGGACGTCCAAGTACGCCCCGGGGAGCACGCCATTCGATCATCACTTCCCGATCGGCCGGGGAGCCAATGCCGGCTCGGGTTCACGAAATCCT
>Ga0209985_10000873_pt1 | contig 31643 bp, 33 predicted proteins | sample NOAtaG_FD_187305 | JGI IMG/M metagenome (GOLD analysis project Ga0209985, IMG submission 187305) | Freshwater lake microbial communities from Lake Erie, under a cyanobacterial bloom - NOAA_Erie_Diel6S_1000h metaG (SPAdes) (version 2) | ecosystem: Environmental > Aquatic > Freshwater > Lake ...
ATATGGAAGCTTGGCCGAGTGGTTTAAGGCAGCAGTCTTGAAAACTGCCGAGGGGGCAACTCCTCCGTGAGTTCGAATCTCACAGCTTCCGCCATTTGATACAATCAGCTTGATTGAGCATCTTATCAAATGGTTTTCTTAATTCATAACAAAGGGTTGCGCCTTTTAGCTGTAGGTTCGCAAATACGAAATTCAGCAACTCGCGTTTTTCCGAAATCGTCGAACCTAACCAGATTTTATCACTGTCCGAAGCGATGGTAAGCAAGGCACAGAGCGTCTTTGTGAACTGGTCGTCTGCTTTATCGTAAGTCAGGATCAATTGGTCGAGTTCGTACTGCCGATCCTTCAGTCGGTTCTTTTTGGTTTCGAACTCCTCCTTGGTGATCTCCCCCTCCAGCCGCAAATCCACCAACCTGTCGAGTTTATCCTGAATCTCGGTGTGCTGCTTTTTCAGCTGCCCCACTTCCTGATTATGAAACGCCTTTTTAGCGCGGTTGGTTTCCTTGATGTAGTCCACGACATTCTGAAGCATCTCAGGATTTTTGATCCCGAGGTGATTGAAAATATCGGCAACCTGTTCCAGCACGCTGTCTTCTCTGACCCACATGATTTTCTCAGCATCGTCAGGCTTCCAACAGCGCAGATATGTCCACTCGGCTGCTTCCCCGTTCTTATAGATTCTTTTCTTGGTATCGGCGGTGACCATCTTGCCCGTGGTTGCACAGGTTAGCAGGCCGCGGAAGATGAAATCCTTGCCGCGATAACGGAATGGCTTCTTGTTGTACCCCAGCCGCACATCCTCGCAGGCTTTGAACAATTCCCGAGAGATGATGGGCGGATAGCAGTGCGGGTAAAGCACGCCCTTGATTTCCATCTCGCCATAATAGAACTGCCGCATCATCAGGCGGTATATGGTCGCTTTGTTAAGTGCATAGCCTTTTTTAGTGCGAAGCCCCCAGGCTTTAGCTTTCTGGGTGATTTCGGATAGTGTGTATGCGCCAGTGGCATATTCCTGAAAAACTTTCTGGATCAGTGGTGCGCGAGATTGGTCAACGACGATATTGCTCTTGCCCTCGGGTGTGCGCTCGTTTGAATAGCCCAGCGGCGCGGCTCCGTTCCATTCCCCGTTTCTGATCTTATGCTCAATGCTACGCTTGATGTTATCACTCATCGCATCCGTGTAGGATTGCGCCATCAAAACCGACATGCTCCACATGGTGCGATCCGTTGACCGCGAATCCCTGTGAATCAGATAATTCTCCGTGTTGAAGTGCAGTTCGATTGAACCCCGCTGAATGAGATCATCCAGAACGGGGAACTCTCGAAAGCTGCGTTGCACACGGTCAACTTTATCGGCAACAATCGCAATCGGCTCTTTGTAGCGTTTTGCGAATGCCACCATTTCCATGAACTTGCTACGGTCGCCGCGTGTTGATGACTCGACGATCTCGCATACTTTTATCACTTCAAGTTTTTTGCGCTTGCAGTAATCATGAAGCCTGTGTTTCTGGGCTTCAATCGAGTAGCCTTCTTCCTGCTCTTTGGAAGATACCCTCGCTAAAATAATTGCTTTTCTTGCTTCCATATTCACCCCATCTGTTTAACCAGCGGCGAACGCTGGTGATCGGGGAATTGGAAAAACCGTAAAGATTCGGCTATGACGACCTTTAGGCGTGAGCCCTGAACATACGTCGTCATCCCCCCGACCATAGGAGTGAGGTCAAGGATTCTACACCATAAGCGGTTGGTGTCACCGATCTTTATCAGGGTTTCCACACCCCGACGCGGCTCTCGCTGCGCTGCCTGAAAGATTAACCTACTGGACATGCAGGTCAAATACTTCCTCACTTGTTTTCTCGAGCCCGTATCTCGATCACTTTCTGGCAGAAGCCCAGCAGGTTTCTCGCTGCTTCATGGGCTTCCTTGTGGGTGATCTTGTTGTCGTACATCTGATAGATGTTATCGACGACGGAATCGTAAATATCTCCAAGTGAGCGGCGTTCGGTGGATGCAGTATCGCCTGACTTTTTCGGTGGCTGGTTCATAACGCAACCCCCTTCAAAAAATCAGAAAGGGATTTTACGAAACGACCCGCGCACTGAGGGGAGAATGATTTCGCGAAAGCAGTTGTACGCACCTCTCGCGATTTTCTCCCTAAACATAGCGAATTCTGTTCAACGTGTTTAGTCTTTTTTTGTTCGAACATTTCGCCCCCCGTTTCGTGAGGTGTTCAGGCGGAAAGCGATCTGCAAAAGCGCAGTGCGCCACATGTGATAGGCTGTGGTGCGACCGCAACCGAGCCGCCAACAGATAGGTTTCCACGGCACTTTCGCGGCGCGGAGCCAAATCAGGCGGCGTTCTTCTTCGCGATCCAACAGGAAAATCCACTGGATGGTTTCCTCCATGCGGCTAATGGATTCAGCGGAAGGTGGTCCCAGGCGCATCGGCTCCACTTCTGCCTGCAAGTTCTCCATCACCGTGCGGACAATCGGCGGCCATGTGCTGAAATAGCCTTTCATTCGGACTGATGGCAGGCGGCGCAGCGTGTAGGCTGCTTCCTCGAAGCGATCAGCAATTTCCACCAGCGTGTAGTTTTTTAGGGTCGGTTTCATGCGCTGGCCTCCACAATCAATTCGAGGCGCGTCACAGGCGTCTCATGCTTGGTTGCTTCTGCAAACCAGCGCGTGAGGTCGGCCAGATAGTGCGTGGTGAGCCATTCCTGAATGAACTTGCTTGGGCAGCGCATGGTGACCACCGCGCCGTCGCCGTATTTCAGAATGCGGATGATGCGTGTGGATGAAAGCCAGCTGCGGCCAGATGCCTTGCCATGCTTTTTCTGGAAAGCCTCCAGCACGCGATCCCACGCCTCTTGCAAAGCAGGTACGTCGCAGGCAGGTGCTTTGGGTGGATGATTGCCACCCGAGAAACCACCTTCCAGGATTTTTGCCACATGGTCGGAAGATTCCACTGCCCATGACAGGTCAATCGTCCAGCCTTTGCCTGCAATCTTGCCAAGGCAAAACTCCGAAGCCCCGATGATCTCGCAGTAGTGCTTCCATGCACGCATGTCCTGCTGGAAATCATCCAACCACCGCTGTGCCATCTTATCTTGGCGTTTGGGTGTGAGCTTTGCTTTCTGATCTGGGGTCAGTTTGCTCTGCACTTCTGCGTTCCAGATGTCGAGCATCTGCTCTAAAATCTGTTTTCCACAGCTTGTCTGTTTTTCCCTCTCGGACTCTCTCTTTTCTGCTCTCTCTCTTATTTTTTTATCTGAATTTGTTTTCTTTTTTTCTGAATTTGCCTCTGCGTCTGAATCTGGTCTGCTATCTGCTGATCTGTTCTCTGCATCTGCTATCTGTACTCTGCTCTCTGTATCTGGGTCGTTTTTGCTGTTTTTGCGCTGCACGGCGTTTCCATCCGCTGCATCGCGTTGCATGGTGTTGCGCGGCGTTGCATCGTGCTGCTTGTCAGCGCGTGATTTCTGCGAACGCTCCGTGGAAGTGGCATACTGACGCTTATCCCAGCCCGTAAGCCGATGTTTTGCGTCAATCATGCCCTTTTCATAAAAGGTGCGGAGGATGTCCTCGACAGTCTTTTGCGGGATGTCTTGCACCACCGCAATCTGCTCGGAATCCACCTGCACCGTGCCGCGTGTTTTGTGACGAGAGGCGGCATCCAGTACGCAAAGCCATACTGTCACCACATGCGTCATCAGGTGGCCGCAACGCTTTGCGACTACCTTGAGTTTTGCGTCCTCAGGCATACCGTGATAAACCCTGTACCATTCGATTGATGTCATGTGCGTGCCTACGAGCGTCTGTCACGACGCTTGCCTTCTTCACGCAGCTTGAAATTGATCGCGCCCTGAACCCAGTCCTTGGCCAGTTTTGCGCTGAAAATGGTGCCTTTGACCTGCTGCTTTTCAGCTTTCGCCAGTTCTTTTTCTGCCTGTGCCAGCAGCTTTTTAAGAGCCTTCATGTCCATTTTCATGAGGGTGCGGATGGGTGTTTTCCGCATCTCATCGAGTGTCATTTTTTCTTTGGGATTATTCATGGTTGCCTCCGTTGGTTAAGAACGGCTCGTTTGTTCGAACTGTTCGAACGGCAACCTGACGGACGAGTGCTAGGGCTGGCGTGAGGCTCGCATAGGTGTCATTGAGGGCTTGGGTAGGGCTTGAAAGCCTCGGGCTAATCTAGGGCGAGCCTAGTGCAAGCCTCAGACATGCCTCGGGCTTGTCTAGGGCAAGTATAGGGCTTTTGATTTTAAGAAGCGGGATGGATGATAAACGTCACCACACCATGCACCTTGAGTTCTTCACCTTCTTTGATGAGAATCGGGTCATAGTTGGGATTTTCTGGCACCAGCATGATGTGGCCGTTTTGACGGAACAGACGTTTCACGGTGAGTTCACCATTGAGCGATACGATCACGATGTCTTTATGCTCGGGCAGTTTCGCGGTATCCACCACCAGCACGTCATCTTCTTTGATGCCTGCATCCACCATTGAATCACCCGATACGCGCACCAGGTAGGTGGAATCAGGGGCTTTCACCATCAGTTCGTTCAGATCAATCGTGTCATCCACATGGTCTTCGAGCGGCGTGGGAATCCCAGCGGGAATGCGGGAAGAATACATCGGGACTTTGTATCCCTTGTTTTCCACATACCTACACACATCCCCTAATAGGCTAAGTGGAATGCGAACTGGTTTTGTCGTTTCACCAAAGCGTCCCTGGCCTTTTGGTCTTCCTGCGCCTTTGCGTTTACCGCCGTGCGGTGTAGTTGACACTGAGAGTTCCCCCGTAGGTTGTTAATGCTATTGACGCTTCATAGCAAAATACTGTACATAATTCAAGAGGCATAAAAAACTAAGATTAGCAAGCAAAATCGGGGGGCTGCCATGCCATTTCCTGAGAGGGAGTATTATTCACTGGAGCATTTAACGCGGCGATGGGCAGTCACTTTGGAAGAAGTGCAACATGCAATCGCCACGGGAAAACTTATTGCCTCCGCTTGGCTTCAACCCACCTACGCTTACACGGTGACAGAATATTCCCCTGATGAAGCGCGTCGATCCGCACCGCATCCGCTTGAAGGATACGTCTGTGTTGCGCCAGAATCCTGCCGAATCCTGTTCTCGCGTGGCAGTGTCGGGCGGCGCAAGTTCCCCACCCGCGAAGAAAATTGCTTTCACATGATTGTCGAGCATTTGGACAAAGTGGAACTTTGCGTCAGCGATTTGGTGATACTTAATGAGGATCTGCGGCAATTCGAAAAACTGCATAATTTAGCCGCGCATAACCCCTGCAAAATAATTAGTGTACATAAAATCAAAACCACCGCTTCATCCATAGTTCACAAGCCTTTCAGCCAGCAGAATGATTGCCGCGTGGTGGCCTTAAATGGCTACCGCTTCAACTTCGGTGACATTCAGGCCGCTATCATCCGCCAGCTGCTCGCCGCTTCCAATACCGATAATCCGTGGGTGCATGGGAAAACTCTACTCGCAAATGCGGGATCAACTTCGATGGTGATGCGCGATGCGTTCCGTCACCAACCAAACTGGAAGGAATTGATAGCAGCCGATGGGCGCGGATATTACCGCCTGAGTCCTACCTGTAGCCCTATACAAGCCCTAGGTGAGTCACATGCGACACACACGGAGCCTTATTCAAGAACTAATCAATGATGTTCGAACATGTTAGTTGAAATTTAACCACACTCAGTTATGATGCGTGTCATGAAAAAAGTTATTCTTTCACTATTTATTGCTCTTTCGCTGCTTGTTGCGCCCATCGCACATGCTGCTGGCATGAATTGTGAGGGCGATAACTGCCAGATGACTGAGCAATCGAAGAAACAGTCCAAGAGCGAAAAGCAGGATGATGGCAAAATGGCTAATGCTGGTCACCACTGCTGCTGCCCTCATGTATCTTCCATACCTAACCTGACTGTGGCTGAACCAATGAAAGTTTCCAGCCGCACGGTTTTCGTTCTTGAGCAGGATGCCACAACATCCGTAGTGGTCGGACCACCACTCAAACCACCCTCCCACGCTTAATTCCATAAAGCAGGCTTGCGCCTGAAAGAGTGCCTATCCAGGTGCTCTGAGGTCGCATGTCCTTTTGTATTTATCCAAGGAATTAAGTGTGAGAACTCCCGATGCCAAACCCATATAAGCTCCCCGTGTGGCTGCTCTGCGCCACCATGCTAACCAGTGCGCCTGCTTACGCTGAACCAGAAAAGCAAACCGACACACCGCCACCTGCTGCTGTGGCTGCACCTATGAAGGCCGCTGGCTTTTCGCTGGATGATGCGATTGCCAAGGCACTCGTACAGTCCCCACGTTTGAAAGCCTTCGGCAGTGGCGTTGCGGCTGCAAAGGGAGAACAGCGGCAAGCTGGGGCATGGGTAAACCCCGAAGTAGGTGTGGAAGCGGAGAACGTTGCGGGTCAAGGTGCATATAAAGGCTTCGACTCGGCGGAAGTGACGGTTGGGGTCACGCAGGAAATTACCATCGGCGGGAAGATTTCGGCACGGGAGAGCATTGCGGGTAAAGGGCTGGAAATCGCTTCGCTCGATGAACAGGCCGCAACACTAGATGTTATCCGTGATGTTACCACCGCCTATGCGGATGTGGTGGCAGCAGAAGAAAATGTGCGCCTTGCCACCGAGCAGAAAGAGCTGGCTGTGGATGTACTGAAATCTGTAAGCGTGCGCGTGGGAGCAGCCGCTGCGCCGTTGATTCAGAAAAGCCGTGCAGAGGTGGAACGCTCCACTGCCACCATCGCGCTTGATAAGGCGAACCGTGAGCGTGATATTTCCCGCAAAAAACTGGCCGCACTGATGGGAGAAGAACGCTTCACCCTTCCGCTTGATAGCGCGGCGTTCTATGCCATTGCAAAGCCAGAGGCTGCATCGCTGGAAGAAAAGCTGAAAGCCAACCCTGATCTGGTGAAGCTGAATAGCAGCTTGGAGCAATCGAAAGCACGGCTGGAACTGGAACAAGCCAATGCCATTCCTGACCCGCGTTTGAGCGTGGGCCTGCGCGACTTCCGTGATAGCGGCGATCAGGCATTTATCGTTGGCGTGTCGCTGCCCATCCCCGTGTTCAATGCCAATCGTGGTAATATCGAGAAAGCGCGGCACGAGGTCAGCCGCACGGAAATGGATAACCGCCAGCTGGCACTCAACACTAGCGCGGATTTAACACAGGCGCATGAGCGTATGGAAAACGCCTATGTGCAGGCAGAAACACTCAAAACCGAGATTTTACCTTCCGCCGATAAAGCCTTTCGGCTGGCGCGGGAGGGCTACGGCTTAGGACGTTTCCCCTACCTCGAAGTGCTTGACGCGCAGCGTAGCCTGTTTGGGGTAAAACAACAGCAGATCGAAGCGATACGCGAATTTCATACCGCCAAGGCGCAAGTGGAACGGTTGACCGCCACACGCCTCAGCGCATTACAAAAATCAGGAGAGAACCATGAATAAGCGCAACCTCATTATATTAACACTGCTGCTGGCCATTGCTGGCGGGGCATATCTCACGCTTGGCGGGGATGCAAAAGAACCCGCAGCGGAGAATCATGCCCCCGCTGATAAAGACGAGCATGGCCACGGCGATGAGCATAAAGATGACCATGCCGAAGGCGGCGATCACGGGCATGGTGACAAGGATGAACACGCGCACGGCGATGAACATGGCCACGACCATGCGGAAGCCAAACCTGCTGCCGATGAACATGGCGAAGCCGATGAGCATGGGCATGGCGGTGAAGAAGGCGGTCATGATGAAGGAAGCAAAATCAGCGACAATGCGGTGAAGAACCTGAATATCGAGATTCTGCAAGCTGGCAGCGCGATGGTGCGGGAAACCGTCAGCGTCAGTGGCCGCGTAACCCTGAACCAGAACACTACCGCGCAAGTGAAAGCCCGCTTCCCCGGTGTAATTCGCAGTGTGCTGAAAGAACCTGGTGAAGTGGTCAAAGCTGGCGACACGCTGGCAACGGTGGAGAGCAACGACAGTCTACAAGTCTATGCGGTGAAGTCACCTGTTACTGGCACTATCATCACTCGCAATGCCAGTGTCGGTGAACTGGCGGCGGATACGCCATTATTTGCGGTGGCGGATTTAAGCAAGCTGTGGGCGGAGTTGTTCATTTTCTCGAAAGATGGCGAGAGGCTGAAAGCTGGCCAGAAAGTCCGCATCCAGTGCCTTGATGATCCCGTGAATACCGAGTCCTCCATTGCGCTGGTGCTGCCTACCGCAGAAGCCTCAAGCCAGACGGTAGTGGCGCGTGCGGTGATCGAGAATGCCGATAACCACTGGCGTTCGGGCATGAATATCCGCGGCGATGTTGTGCTGTCGGAAAAAGAAGCCCCGCTTGCCGTGAAAACCGAAGCTATCCAGCGCATGGAAGGCAACGCGGTGGTGTTTGTGCGCGAAGATGGCGGCACTTACAAAGCGCAGCCCGTGGAAACTGGCATGAGCGATGCGACGTGGACGGAAATCAAAAGCGGCCTCACGGCTGGCCAGCATTACGTCGCTAAAAACAGCTTCGTGGTGAAAGCCGACATCGGCAAATCCGGTGCGGAACACGAACACTAGAATCTAGGGGATAGAGCCATGATTGAACGTATTTTAGGGTTTTCCCTTCATCACCGATACCTAATCGCACTGCTTACATTGGCGGTGGCGGTGTTCGGTATGTACTCACTTAAAAATCTGCCGATTGATGCCGTGCCAGACATCACCAACAATCAGGTGCAGATCAACACCGTTGCCTCCGCGTTTTCGCCGATGGAAGTGGAAAAGCAGGTGACATTCCCCGTGGAAACCGCACTGGCGGGTATTCCTGGTCTTGAATATACCCGCTCGATTTCACGCAACGGATTTTCTCAGGTGACTGCCGTATTCCGCGATGACGTGGATATTTATTTCGCACGCGCTCAGGTGAATGAACGTATTGCGGAAGCAAAAGAGAGTCTGCCTGAAGGCGTTGACCCGAAGATGGGCGCAATCTCGACTGGCCTTGGCGAAATTTACATGTGGACGGTGGAATATGAACAGCCACGCGGCAAAGGCGCAGACATAAAAGATGGCAAGGCTGGCTGGCAATCCGATGGTAGCTACCTCACGCCCGAAGGCCAGCGCATGAACTCGGATGTCGAACTGGCTTCCTACCTCCGCACGGTGCAGGACTGGATTATCCGCCCTCAGCTGAAAGGCGTGAAGGGTGTGGCGGGTGTCGATGCGATTGGCGGCTATGTGAAGCAATACCATGTGCAGCCTAACCCTGAAAAACTGGTGGCGCTTGGCCTGAGTTTCTCGGATGTGGTCAATGTACTGGAGCGCAACAATACCAGCATTGGTGCAGGCTACATCGAGCGCAGCGGCGAAGCCTATGTGGTGCGTGCGGATGGGCGTATCGAGAATGCCGAGCAGATCGGTAATATCGTGGTGGCTAACCGTGGCGGTGTTACCATTTATTTGAAAGACATCGCTACCGTTGGCATCGGCAAGGAACTCCGCACGGGTTCGGCTTCTGAGAATGGCTATGAAGTTGTGGTTGGCACGGCGCTCATGCTGATTGGCGAGAATAGCCGCACCGTATCGCAAGCGGTGGACGAGAAGATCACGGAGATTAACAAGTCGCTGCCCGAAGGTATCCACGCCAAAACGGTGTTGAATCGTACCAATCTAGTAGATCGCACCATCGGCACGGTGCAGACGAACCTCATCGAAGGCGCGTTGCTCGTCATCGTGATTCTGTTTTTATTGCTGGGTAACTTCCGCGCCGCGCTGATTACTGCGCTCGTCATACCGCTTTCCATGCTCATGACCAGCATGGGCATGATTCGCGCTGGCATCAGCGGCAACCTCATGAGCCTTGGTGCGCTCGATTTCGGGCTGATTGTAGATGGCGCGGTGATTATCACTGAGAATTGCCTGAGCCGCTTGGCGCACCGCCAGCACCATGAAGGCAGGATACTGACCCTGCAAGAACGCTTGCATGAGGTGATGGTGGCCAGCCGTGAGATGATTCAGCCTTCTGTGTTCGGTCAGGCGATTATCATCATGGTGTATATCCCGCTGCTGACATTCAGCGGTGTGGAAGGCAAGATGTTCGAGCCGATGGCGATGACAGTGATTTTTGCCCTGATTGCTGCATTTGTGCTGTCCCTAACTTTTGTTCCCGCCATGATTGCCATTTTTGTGAAAGGCAACGTGGAGGAAAAAGAAAGCCGCATTATCCAAAAAACCAAAGGCTGGTATGAACCCGCTTTGCATTGGGCATTGCGTTCGCCGCTGAAAATCATCGGCGCGGCAACGGGTGGTTTTGTGCTCTCACTCGTGCTGTTTTCCACGATGGGGCAAGAATTTATTCCGACGCTCGATGAAAAAGACATCGCCATGCACGCGATGCGGATTCCTTCTACTTCGCTCACGCAGTCGCAGGAATTGCAATTTGCCGTGGAAAAAGCAGTGAGTAGCGTGTCGGAAGTAAAGTTTGTTTTCTCTAAAACTGGCACGGCAGAAATGGCTGCTGATCCGATGCCGCCCAACGTATCCGACACGTTCATTATCCTGAAAGACAAAGACCAGTGGCCTGATTCCAGTATCGAAAAGTCAGAAATTATTGCGAAAATAAACAAGGCTGTATCTGATGTTCCAGGGAACAACTACGAATTCACCCAACCGATTCAGATGCGTTTCAACGAACTGATTTCGGGCGTGCGTTCCGATGTGGCAGTGAAGATTTACGGCGATGACTTCGGCGTGATGGAGAAAACCGCCGCCCAGTTGGTGCAAACGCTGAAATCCGTTGAAGGCAGCGCGGATGTGAAGATGGAGCAAACCAGCGGCCTTCCCATGCTGGAAGTGAAGCTGGATAAAAACGCCATCTCCCGTTATGGCCTGAACGTCAGCGATGTGCTGGATGTGCTTTCGATTGCAGTGGGTGGGCGCGAGGCTGGCTTGGTGTTCCAAGGGGATCGCCGCTTCGATATTCTGGTACGCTTGCCAGATACCATGCGGCAAGACCTCACCGTGTTGGAAAACCTGCCCGTGTTACTTCCTGTCGATGATGACAATATGGCCGACCGCATTGGTGGCCAACCACACACGCGCCCAGCCTATATCCCCCTCAAGCAGGTGGCGAAGCTGGAAATCACCGACGGGCTAAACCAAATCAGCCGTGAAAACGGCAAACGCCGCATGGTGGTTCAAGCCAACGTGCGTGGGCGTGACATCGGCTCGTTCGTGAAAGACGCGCAAGCCGCTATCGGCAGCAAGGTAGAGATTCCCGCTGGCTACTGGCTGGAATGGGGTGGGCAGTTCAAAAACCTTGAAGAAGCCAAGGCGCGGCTCGGTGTTGTAGTTCCCGCCTGCTTCTTCATGATTTTCCTACTGCTGTTCACTGCACTCGGCTCGGTCAAACAAGCCTTGCTGGTGTTTTCTGGTGTGCCGCTGGCACTCACGGGCGGCATTATCACCCTCTGGTTGCGCGGTATGCCGTTCTCTATTTCGGCGGCGGTGGGCTTGATTGCGCTTTCAGGTGTGGCCGTGCTGAACGGGCTGGTGATGATTACTCGCATCAACCAGCTGGTGCGTGAAGGTATTGAGGCGAACACGGCCATTATCGAAGGTGCGCTTTCCCGCTTCCGCCCCGTACTGATGACCGCGCTCGTTGCTTCCTTGGGCTTTGTGCCGATGGCGATTGCCACTGGTGCTGGCGCGGAAGTGCAAAAACCACTGGCGACAGTGGTGATCGGCGGATTGATTACCGCAACCATCCTTACGTTGCTGGTGCTGCCCGCCATTTACAAACGGTTCAACCTCGCCCGCGACCTGCTAGCGAAGGAGATACTGTGATTTTTTCAACCAACCCTAAAGGAGACTCTATGACCGACCTGAAATCCCTGCTTGCTGCATCTGCCCTCGCGCTAGTGATTGGTACTGCCGCACCTGCCATTGCTGGCGAACACAAAGCTGAAGATGGCAAGAAGATGGAAAAGCACGAACACAAAGACGGTGACCATAAAGATCACGGCAAGCATGAAGGTCATAAAGATGGCGATCATCACGACCACAAGGAAGGCGATGGTCACGATCATGATAAGGAAAAAGCTGGCAAGCCCGAAGCAAAAAGCAAAGGCCAGTAAATGAATACGGCCAGAGGCATGGTGCTTCTGACCGTAGGTGCGACGGGAAGGAACAAGTTTAGCGACATGACCTTCCCGCCGCGCTCCCCAAACCTGACGGGTTTCGTCAGGAATGTTTAACCATTCTATAGGTAGAACCATGAAAAAAGCTATAATCATCAGCACAGCACTGATACTTTTATCAGCTTGTGCATCTCAACCACCCCAAACACTCGACCAAAAACTATCTGAGTCCACCACCGCAGCCGACCGAAAAGAAACGCTGCGTCTAGCGTGCCTGAATGAAGCGGAGTGGCCAGCGAGCTTGCAAAAGGTTCGTACCACTGGACGGCACGGCACGCAACAACGCCAACGTCTGAAGCGCACGCCCGAAATCAGAGAAATGAAAACGCTCTGCCGCCAGATGGACGATCTCACCACGGTTGATGCGGAAGAAAAGCTGCCGCCAAAAGAGCTTGCTTCCGCATGCGCTGCCAAAGTTGCGGATAAAAAGCAGAAAGAAGGCAAAGGCTGGGCTGAACATGCAGACCGCATCGCGCATATCTGCAAGGAAATGACAGGTAAAAAACTGTGAGTTCCTGCCACGACCATTGCAATGCCAGCGAGCAATCAGACGTATCCGCAGCTTACCGCAAGGTGCTATGGGTATGTTTGATTGCCAACGCGGTGATGTTCGTGGCGCAAATGGTGGCAAGCTATGCCGCGCACTCTGTTTCACTGCTGGCTAATAGCGCAGATTTCTTCTCGGACGCTGCGAATTACGGCATAAGCCTCTATGTCTTGAATCTATCCCTGCGCCAGAAAGCCAAAGCCTCGCTGTTTAAGGGCGTTAGTTTGGGCTTAGTGGGGCTTTGGGTGGCGTTTGAGACGTTGCACCACGCGCTACAACCCGAACTACCAGAACCCCTTATTATGGCCGCTATCAGTGTGGTGGCGTTGGCCGTAAATGTCGGCTGTGCAATGCTTCTCTACAAATACCGTGGTGGCGATAGCAACCGAGAATCGGTTTGGATTTGCAGCCGTAACGATGCCATCGGCAATATCGCCGTGATGATCGCCGCAGCTGGCGTGTTCGCTTCTGGCACCATCTGGCCAGATATTATCGTCGCCGCCATCCTAGGCTGGTTGGCGATCAGCGGCGCGATGCGAATTATTAAATCAGCTAAAAGAGAGCTATAAAAAAGCCCCGAACCCAATATGATTTCCAAATCCTACAAAAAAATTGAATCGTAATGAATGCCAAAAGATGAAAACATTTGAAAAACATAAAATAAAGCCTACAATCTATCCTATGAAAATCTTCGTCAGCATATTTATGGTTCTGGCACTCGTTATGACAACGAGCTTTCCTGCCACGTCCCATGCGATGATGCCTCATGATTCTGCGAAAGTAGAAAAAGCTGAAGCCTCCTCAGAACACGGTGATTGTCACAAGCACGCTAAGGCCGAGCAATCCGATAAAACGGCACAGAACGATAAAGAATCTGGCAAATGCTGTGATAAAGGTATGTGCAAGTGCATCGGAAGCACCTGTCATAGCGGTCTGTCGAAGATTTTTGGTAATGGCAGCGAATCCCTCTTTCGTTTGACTGCCAGCAAAAGCAGCTTCGGCTTCACCAATGATGTGGTGGAATCCGCGCTTTCCAATCGCTTAAAACGCCCTCCCAAAGCCTAGTCCTGTAGCTGTTACGCCACCAGTGCGCCTTCGCGCATGGTGTCATTTCAACACAAATCAAGGATTAGTTATGCGAACACATCATCTTGGGATGATGGCGTTGCTGATGGTAGGGTTTCTAGCCACTCCTGCACACGCCAAAACATCCGAATACTCGCTTACGATTGAGCAGCTTCCTGTAAACATTACAGGCAAACCAATCGAAAAAATCACCGTGAATGGGAGCATACCAGCCCCCACGCTTCGCTTCACCGAAGGCGATGAAGCGGTGATCCACGTCACCAATAAAATGGATGAACCCACCTCAATCCACTGGCATGGCCTGCTACTGCCCGACGCAATGGACGGTGTAACAGGTTTTGGAGGCTATAAGGCGATAGAGCCAGGTACGACCTTTACCTACCGTTTCCCCGTAAGGCAAACTGGCACCTATTGGTATCACTCGCACACCAGCGGTCAGGAACAGGACGGGCTTTATGGCTCGATCATCACTTCGCCTAAAGGCAAAGACCCGATAGCGGCGGATCGTGATTATGTCGTCGTGCTTTCCGATTTCTCGGAGGAGCATTCCAGTGACATCATGGCGAACCTCAAAATGTCATCGGATTACTACGCCAATGCACGACTTACGGTGGGTGATTTTTTCAAAGATGTCAGCAAGAGCAGTTTAGGCAAGGCGTGGAAGGATGCCAAAGATTGGGGCGATATGCGGATGATGCGTACCGACCTTGCTGATGTCACGGGCTATACGTTCCTCACCAATGGCAAATCGCCAGCACAAAACTGGACGGGTATTTTTAAGCCAGGTGAGAAAGTTCGCCTTCGCTTCATTAACGCCTCTGCCATGTCTTTCTTCGATGTACGGATTCCTGGACTGAAGATGAGCGTGGTGCAAGCCGATGGTCAGGGCATCGAGCCCGTTACAGTAGATGAGTTTCGCTTTGCACCTGCGGAAACCTACGATGTAATTGTCACGCCGAAGGATGACAAAGCCTACACCATCGCCGCCGAACCAATTGACCGCACGGGCTTTGCCATTGGCACGCTGGCAACCGCTGAAGGCATGAAAGGTGAAATCCCGCCAGCTCGTCCCCGCGCATTGCTCTCTATGGGCGATATGAACATGGAGATGATGATGAAGGACGACCCCGATATGGAAATGACTCCTGCCGATATGATTAGCGGCTGGGCAAAAACGGGAACGCCTGAAGGTCAGAAAGCTCTTTCATACGCTGATCTGCGCTATGTAGGCGTGCAAAAAGACCAACGCCAGCCGCAGCGCAACATCGACGTGCGTTTGGGCGGTAATATGGAACGCTACATCTGGACGATTAACGAGAAGAAATTCTCGGAGGCCGAACCCATCCGCCTGAAATATGGCGAGCGGGTGCGGCTTTCCTTCACCAACGAAACCATGATGGCGCACCCGATGCACCTGCATGGAATGTTCGTGCAGTTGGAAAACGGCCAGCCTGCGGCGAAGCTGCCCAACAAGCACACGGTGATTGTGCCGCCTGGGGGCTCTTACTCTGTGCTGGTGACGGCGGATGAAATCGGCGAGTGGGCGTTCCACTGCCATCTGCTCTACCACATGGCCAGCGGCATGATGCGTCAGGTCGTTGTCGCAAAGCTAGACGCAGCGGATATGCCTGCCAGCACCGAAACCAAAACTAGCGGAGGTAACCATGCACATTAAGCACTTACTAATGGCACTCAGCCTCACCACTGCGCTTGCACAGCCTGCATTCGCGGTGGATCATTCTGCCCACGCAGATATGGCCGCAGAGCATGGTGGCGGTATCTTCCACATGTTTCGGCTGGAAACCGATGTTGGCAGCAATACCGATGGAACGCCGCTTCAAAGCTGGGACTTAGATGGCTGGATCGGCACGGATGAAAACAAACTCTGGATAAAATCAGAGGGTGAGCGTGCCGATAACAAGCTGGAGAGTGCAGAGTTTTGGGCACTCTATAGCCGCAACATCTCGACATTTTGGGATGCACAGGCAGGTATTCGTTACGATACCAAGCCTGAATCCACCGCGTACCTGACGCTTGGGTTAAACGGCCTTGCTCCATACTGGTTTGAAACGGAAGCTCATTTATTCGTGAGTGAACATGGCGATGTCACGGCGCGGCTGCGGCAGGAAAACGACCTCCTGCTAACACAAAAACTGATTTTGCAGCCTTATGTTGAAGTCAATCTCTCGGCGCAGGATGTCCACGAGCAGGACATTGGCGCAGGCGTACCCGACGGCAAGATAGGTCTACAAACACGCTACGAATTCACCCGAAAATTTGCGCCGTATGTGGATGTCCACTATGGCCGAAAATTTGGGGAAACCTCATCCATCGCTAAAAGCCATGGCGAGGATAATGACGAATTAGTCGGCTCAATAGGGCTTCGACTGATGTTTTAACAATCAACAACCTAAAGGAAAATCTCATGAAAAAGCTATTACTGACTACCGCCATGATATTGGCAACCACACCTGTATTCGCGGCTGAATTCACCATCAAGGAAGTCACGGATTATGATGCGAAGAAGCAAAACTTCTTCTCACCTGATAAGCTGACTATCCAGCCTGGTGATACTGTCACGTTTGAAAACGTGCAGGATGAAGCACATCAGGTGATGTTTGTGAGCGTTCCCAAGGGCGTGGATGAAATGATTATGTCACCGATGCAGGAAAAGAAAGGCGACAAGTTCACCTACACTTTCACCGTGCCTGGAACCTATAAATATCACTGCCACCCGCATGAAGCACTCGGCATGGATGGGGTGCTGATTGTGGGTGCGCCTTCAAAAGCAGGTGAAACCAAAAATGTGGATCACCACAAGCTGACAAAAAAACTGGAAGGTGCTGAAGCCGCAGGAGGCGTTGCTGCCACTGGCAAGGTGGTGAGCGCAGACGCAGCAAAAAACACCATCAAAATCAAGCATGACCCGATCAAGTCGCTTGGCTGGCCTGTGATGACGATGACGTTCACTGCCGATAATGGTGTTAATCTTTCTACCTACAAGGAAGGTGATGCCGTGTCCTTCACGCTGAAACCAGCAGGCAAGGATGATTACACGATTTCTACTATCAAAAAGAACTAACCACCAACCAAAGGAGAATTGCTATGAAGAAAATTATCGCATTAATATTTGCCACTATTATCGGCATCTTTTCAATGAGTGCTTATGCAGAAACTAGCTTACTTAAAAAAGTCGAATCGCAATATGTTTGTATGATTAACAACAAGCTGTTCGATAAAGTTCAGATTCCTACTAGTGTAAACGGAAAGACATATTACGGCTGCTGCCCGATGTGCAAAGAGAAGTTGGAAAAGAGTTCGGAAGCACGCAGCGCAACTGATCCAGTAAGTAATAAGCGAGTCGATAAAGCCTCGGCAATAATTGGCGCAGAGGCTGATGGTACAATTCATTATTTTGAAAACGAAACCAATCTAAAACTCTACAAAAAATAATTTTACCGAGTGAATCTTCACTTTAACCTTGGATTAACCGACTAACCAACCAAAGGAGATTGTTATGTTTAAGAAATTATTGCCTATCGTTATGCTCATTTTTGTAGCCGCATGTTCTAATACGCAAGGTGGTTCAATGTCTGGCATGGATATGAAAATGCCATGTTGTGAAAAATGCGAGTGCTGTAAGGATGGGAAATGCGGTGAGTGCTGCAAATCTGGCGAATGCAAGTGCTGTAAAGAAGGCATGTGTAAAATGTGCATGGGTAAAATGGAAGGCATGTCTTCCATGAAAGAAGGAATGCAATGCCCAATGATGAAAAATGGCGCAAAAGATGGCAAGCCATGCGGATGCTGTGGGGGTATGATGAAGGACGGAATGAATATGAAGTCCTCTCCCGCACCTAAAACAACGAGTGATGCAGATCACAAAGCCCATCATCCACAACAGTAACAGGAGCAACTAGATGACACAGCAACATGACCATTCCAAATGTGGGCATAAAAGCCTGAACTGGTTTTACTCCCATAAAGCTGCATCCTTTGCTCTTATACTCGTAGCGGTGCTACTGGTTATAGAGCATTGGCAGCACTTGATTTATGCGCTTCCTTATCTGCTTTTGCTGTCATGCCCATTGATGCACTTATTTATGCATCATGGTCACGGCGGACATGGTACACATGCCCATAACGAAACAAAGGTAGATAAAGAATGAAACACGAAGGTCACTACTGTCATCACGAACATCATGCCAGCCCTGTAGCTGTTTCACCAGAAGCAGCACAGGGCGAAGGTGTGATGTACACTTGCCCTATGCACCCGCAGGTTAGGCAACCCAAGCCTGGTAATTGCCCGATCTGCGGAATGGCATTGGAGCCAGAAAAAGTTTCACTGGATGCTGCGCCTAATCATGAACTGATAGATATGACGCGGCGGTTTTGGGTGTCGGCGATTTTGGCTGCGCCGCTGGCGTTATTCGTCATGGGCGCACATCTACTTCCGAACATTCCGCACGAATGGATGGATTCACCGCTTTCGCATTGGCTCCAAATGCTGGTGGCAACACCCGTAGTGCTGTGGGGCGGCTGGCCGTTTTTTGTGCGTGCGGTAGATTCCGTTCGTCACCGCAGCCTCAATATGTTTACACTGATCGCGCTGGGTGTCGGCGTGGCTTATATCTACAGCCTTATCCTCGTATTATTTCCGCAAGCGGTCGCACAATTCTCCGGCGGCATGATGCTGGATGTATATTTCGAGGCGGCAGCGGTTATCACAGCTCTGGTATTGCTGGGACAAGTGCTTGAGCTTAAAGCCCGCGAGCAATCCAGCAACGCGATGCGGGCATTGCTTGATCTCGCTCCGAAGATGGCGCGAATCATCCGCGCTGATGGCAAAGAAGAAGATGTGCCATTATCGGAAGTGCATAAAGGCGATGTGCTGCGTGTTCGCCCTGGAGAAAAAATACCAGTGGATGGGATTGTAATCGTTGGCCATAGCAGTGTCGATCAATCCATGCTCACTGGCGAATCCGTTCCTGTGGAAAAAAGCGCAGGCGATAAGGTGACGGGCGCAACGCTCAATGGCACGGGTGGCTTCACCATGCGTGCCGAGCGCGTGGGTAATGAAACCATGCTGGCGCAGATCGTGGATATGGTGGCCAAAGCCCAGCGCACCCGCGCACCGATTCAGCGTATGGCGGATAAGGTATCGGGCTATTTCGTACCAATTGTCGTGCTGGTGGCAATTCTTACTGCCGCTGCATGGTTTATATGGGGACCAGAACCGAAACTGGCCTATGCCATCGTTAATGCTGTAGCCGTGTTGATTATTGCCTGCCCCTGTGCGCTCGGCCTTGCTACGCCCATGTCTATCATTGCAGGCACTGGTCGTGGCGCAATGGCAGGCGTATTGATTAAAAACGCCGAGTCGCTCGAAATCATGGAAAAGGTTGATACGCTGATTATCGACAAAACTGGCACGCTGACCGAGGGTAAGCCGAAGCTCATGGAAGTTGTTGTCGCTTCTGGCTTTGACCAAAATGAAGCCCTGCGGTTGGTCGCCAGCCTTGAACAAAGCAGCGAACATCCACTGGCATCGGCCATTGTCAAAGGCGCACAGGAAAAAGGCATTACGCTTTCTACTGTGCAGAATTTTTCCTCTACCACTGGCAAAGGCGTACAAGGCACGGTGGGTGGTCATAATGTCGCGCTGGGAAATGCGGCAATGCTAACTTCACTTGGCATGAATGCTGATTCGCTTGTGCAAGCTGCCGATCAGCTCCGAGCTAAAGGACAAACCGCTATGTTTGCAGCGATTGATGGCAAACCAGCGGCGATTATCAGTGTTGCCGACCCGATCAAGGCCACCACCCCCGAAGCATTGAAACAGCTAAAAGCCGAAGGATTGCATATCGTGATGCTCACTGGCGACAGCAAAGCCACCGCGAAAGCAATTGCGGAGCAGCTGGGCATAGATGACTATGAAGCCGAAGTGCTGCCAGAACGCAAAAGCGAGCTGGTGCGGCAATTACAGGAAAAAGGCCGCAAGGTCGCAATGGCGGGTGATGGGGTGAATGATGCGCCTGCATTAGCGCAAGCGCATGTCGGCATTGCGATGGGAACTGGCACCGATGTCGCGATGGAAAGCGCAGGCGTTACACTGGTGAAAGGTGATTTGATTGGCATCGTTCGCGCCCGTCGCTTGAGTCATGCCACGATGAGTAATATCAGGCAGAACCTATTCTTCGCATTCGTCTATAATGCGCTGGGCGTGCCTGTTGCCGCTGGCTTGCTCTATCCATTCTTCGGATTGCTTCTAAGCCCCGTGATTGCCAGTGCAGCAATGGTACTGAGTTCGGTGTCGGTGATTATGAACTCGTTACGACTCAGAAAAGTTAAATTGTAATGTTTGCCTTGTAAGCTAGTGATTCCGCGTTCCTCCGTTTCACAAGCCCCTTGAGCTTGCGGCCACCAGCCCACACCCATTTCATGAGTTCGGCAGGCACATCGGCATGTTCTTCGCGGTTTACCTTACGGCGGAGCGTGGAGCGTTGAAGCGCACCTGCGCCGAGGTTGAAGGTAAACGACACCAGCGCATCGAACTGCCCCTGCGTGAGTGGCACGCTAATCAGGCGTAGCACGGCGCGTTCTGCGACCGCCACATCCTGACGGAGCAGATCGAGGGCTTCGTCCTCGTCTACCCCATCCAGGAATTGCTCTTTGTTGGCTTCGGTAACCAGGTGACCATAGCCAATCGTGGGATACCCCGCTGGACACATGTAAATGATCGGCGAAAACCCCTCAAAGCGGCAAATCAGGTCAAGCCCTTGTCTGGAAATATGTCTCATTTTCCGCTCCGCAATTTGCTCATGGCGCGTTGGCCGAAATAAAAGCTGATGATGCCTGCGAAAATTGCCTGGTCTTCCGTTGTCCATAGCAACCACGGAAGATCTGCAGAAAACTGCATCACCTTCACCAGCGCATAGAGAATGAAGAAGCTGTATGCGATGACGGGGCGCACCGTGCCGTTGAGCGCATCCACCCAGCGAATGCCCGTGTTGTACGTCCGATAAAGGGCTTGGGATTCGGCGATGTCAGCGTTCACCTGGATTTCTTCCAAACGCTGGGAAGCCCCGAGCTTCTGCTGCTCCATCTGCATCTCTAAGATTTTAAGCTCGTGCTTGCGATCCTGCTCGTCGCGGAACAGTTTTAAGAAATCAGGAAAGGCTGCCGACAGGAAGCCGAGTAAAGAACCGAGTAGCGTAATCATAAGAACCTCCATTATTTCCAAGAAAGATGACCAGCGGCGAAGCTGAGAAAGGCCACCAAGCCCGTCCATAGGCCGCCGACTATCAGGAGGGTGCGAAGGCTCCCTTTGCCCTGATTTGCCAGTGCTGTGAGGGATTTGACTTCCTCGGCCAGCACATCGACTGTTTTGGTGAGTGTTTGGATCTGCGCGTTCATCACAGCCAGCTGTGAGCGCACATCAATATCGTCGGGTGGTGACATGGTTCCTCCTTAGGTTTTGGACATAAAAAAACCGCCTCCCAATCCTGATTTTGGGGGCGGTGGTTGGTTGCGGGTTGAAGGGTTGGTTATTCGAAGTAGCCGTTAATCATGGCAAGCCCTCGGATGATCTGCGAGGCCGTGGCCGTTCCCACTGGCATACGCAGAATGACGTGAACGAATGTTCCCGCCGCCACATACAGCGGCGCATCGAGGTTCACATCAATCGGCGCGACGTTTCCACCGATTGCCGTGCCGACGGGGATAGATTGCACCCCAAGCGGAATGCGGCGTGGTGCGCGTGTGCCTGCGGTGTTGGAATCCGCCGTTGCCAGTGACACCGCTGTTGAGCCCACGCCCAACGCCCACTGCAAAACCGTGGGCGTAGTGGCAGAGGCTGCGCCCATATTGAAAGTTTCAATGCGAACGCCTCGGATCACCAGATTGCGGTTGCCGCCACCAGCTGCCGCTACTGGAACTTGGAAGGCAAACAGCGCATAGTCGGTTTCTGCACCCGCCACCGCCGCAAACTGAAACTGACCGCCCAGCGTGGTGTAGCCTGCCGCCGTATTGGAAAGCGTGGCCGATACGGGAGCCGTGTTGTTCACATAGTTGGCAGATTGCCCCACCGCTGCGCCGCGAGGGTTGTTATAGCTGCCGCACTCAATGCCAGCCATTGCCGTTGCCCAAAGGCGGTTCAAAGCCAAATCACGGGCAATCACCGATACGTCGGCAATCTCCATGCGCTGCGCCGAACCCGTTGCGGCTGCATTGTAGCAACGCATCAAAAGCGGCTGCCAACGCGAGAGCGAAATTGCGGCGGCGGTATTCGGCGAAAGAATGACACCTTCCAGCACGCCGTCGATGTAAAACTCAATGCGATCTTGGTCGATGACAATCCGATAGTAATAAACCTCGTTTGCCACAGGCGCAGGCATTGGCGCGGTGGTGGTTTCGGTGCCGTTGATATTCATCACGCCCACCAGCGAACCAGCGGTATTGAGCTTGAAGTACACCCCATCGGTCGGCGTAGCGGTCGTGGCGGCAAAACCAAGCCCGAACTCGCAGACATTATTGGCTATCGGGTTAATCGCAAAGCGCAGGCGGAACAGCACTTCCAAAGACCCAGCAGGATGCAGCGGGAAGGTTTTATAGGTCTGCGCCCGTGCCACCGCTGCGGAGGCCACCGAGTTACCCGCATTGAACACCATGAAGCCGCCCGACATGGCGATGGTTGCCGTCACGCTCACGAATTGGTACGCGCCACCATCCACCACCGTGTGATTGAACGTATCCGCCCAATAGATATTATCCACGCCCACGCGCAGCCTGCCGTCCGTGGAAACTTTAGCCGCACGCACCAGGCGCGGCTCACCATTCGCGCCGTCGTGAGATTCGCCTGCGATGACGGAATAACCAGCCTCCGCCATTGCCATAGGCAAATTGATTTTCAGCCGCTTGTTTGCGTCCACTGATGCAAGATCGGCAGAATCGCCAGATTTTAGAATGATACTCATGGTTTAGACCCCCATAATGTTGATGTTAAAACGACCCCAGCTTCCCTGCGGCGCACGGGCGATTACGTCGAAGCCAACGCCCTCGTTAAGATTTGCCGCCACCGCCTGTATGCCTTCGAGTGCTGCGTCCTCTGCATCGTGATCGAGCGTTGCCACCCCAGCGGCCGTGCAAAGAATCACCGAGCTATCGGTTACCCAGGCAGCGGCGACGGTAACGCTTGCGAGATCAGCTTCCCCGCCGCTGGCATTGCCAAAATCCACCGTGACCTGTTCCATTTTGGGAATCAGTGCCAGCACCCCATCAAGCTGAGACTTGGTGTAATACCGCGCATCCCCACGCGCATCGGTGTGATATTGCGGGTGGTCGTCGTTCTCTAACCCTGCCAGTGCGCCGTGATCGCTTGAACCGCTTCCACCCGTGCCAGGTGGTCCCTGTGTTCCCACCGTAACCACCTCGATTTTCTTTTCTTCCACCTTAACCAGCTGGATCACTTCATTGATGGTGATGATGTCGGTCATCGCGTTACCTCGGGGCTAATAATGACAATTCCTTCCAGCAGGCGCGTCACGGTGACGGTATCCGCTGCGACGATCTCCAAATCGTAAACCCCACCCGTTGCGGTGATGGCAGACGTGGCGGCGGCGGTGGCCAGAATGTTAATCGTGCCAGCTGCGCCACCCAGCGTGATGCCGCCGTTTTCAGTGGTCAGGGTGAGAAATGGTGTGGAAGATTCCACGGTTTCGCGCATGTGCATCCGTGCGGTGAAACTGGTCAGATCAATCGGCGTGCCGCTTTCATCTTTCCAAGTAATTTGCTCGGAAAACGTCGCGCCGCGATAAACATAGAGATTATGTTTTGCTGGATGTGTGGTCATAAATGAATCCTTATGCGCTCAAGTTGGCGTACCATTTGGTTGCGGTTGCCGCCCAAAACATGGCGTTTTTGCCAGCGGCGAGTGAGAATGCAGCATTGGCTGCTAGGGCGTTAATGCTATGGCCACTTGCGGGGTACACCGCTAGGGCGTTCGCCCCAGCGTTCGCTACACAAATGAACTCGCCTTGCTCGGGTGATGGCAGGATGCCGCCCGTGCCAGCCGCCACCGTGGTGAACTCGTTCGTTTGCTTGGTGATCGCCGTTGCCGTGCCTTGCGTCGTGCCTGCACCGCTTAACCCTGCGGCGTTGGATTTCAGAGCCACACGGCCATTTGCCGCCAGCATTTTCAGCGCATCAAAGAAGGTCGAACCATCCGCCGACACTTTGAGAGTAAAGTTATCATCCCCCAGCAGGCCGAACTCGGCACGCCCCGAAAAACCTGTTTGGAAAAGGAAGCTGGCTTTGTTGCCTATGGCATTCTTGTTGATCTTCACCTGCATGTCCGTGCCGATGTGATTGAACAGGATTGCCGCGCTCGCCACCGCGAACTTGTTGGTGCTATCCGCGGAAGTATTCACGCCAAGCATGGTGAGATTCTGAAACGATGTGGTGTTTACCGTCAGCACCCATGCCGCACCATCGTAAGTGTAAAGCGTGTTTACATCATTCGCCCATACCGTCAGCCCTTCCCACGGGGCAATGAAGTTCCAGGCGGTAGTGTAAAACGCGAGGGCTTTGGCTTGCCCAGCCCATGCGCCCGTGGGTGCGCTGCCTACGATGTAGCTATCCCCCGCGACGGGCGAGCCTGGAGGCGTATTCACCCCCACGCTCACCATTGCGGCCTGCAACAGCGCGTCGATCAGGTCGAGTGATGCGTTATGCGTCACTTCCTTTTGCGACTGTGATTGCAGAATATAGGGCAGCTTCACCCGATTAGTGGTGTTTGGCATAAGACTATCCGTTGTTTGAAGGTTAGATCGTTGCGATTCCCGCGTATCCACGCCCGACGGCGGCGGAAAGCTGGTACACATTCACCAGCACGCTGCTTTGTGCCGATCCGAAATCGGTCACTTGCTGCGCGGCGGTGTAGATGGTCGTGGGCGTTGTCAGACCGATGATGGTGCGTTTCAGCGTCACCCCCTGCATGATTTCCACCTCGTAGCGTTCGGCTTCCTCGGAAAGCGGAATATCCACCGCGTCCCGCCAATCCCCGCCGATGCGCGTGCGCCGCTTCCAGTTGATGGTGAGGTCACCACCCACATTTCGGCTGCCCTCGATATGCACGGGGGAATAAGGTTTCAGAGCCTTTGCCGCATAGGTGAAATCCTGCGCGGTGGTTGCCCCAAGCGTGGAACCAACGGTCACTGGCTTGAACTTCTTGGCGATACCCCAGCCAGAGGATGCCATCAGTTCCCGCGCAAGGGCGTTTGTCAGCATGATGAAGCGTTCACCCGCTATGTGACTACCTACAGCCCATTCCGTACCCAGCCGCCCCCGCAAAAGCCCAGACAAACGATATTTGTTTGTGTCGAGCAGTGTCGCGGTTTGGAACTGGATGACTTCATCGCCGATGACGCACACATTCGCGCCATTCAGCACAGCAATATCGGTCACGCTCTGCAGCTGGCCGAAGGTTAAAAGCACATCAATGGTCGTGCTGTTATCCCAAGTGTACACCGTCCCCGCAGGGATGATATTCAGCACCGCGCCGATGGTGGCTTGCGCCGTGAGTGTTTGCATCAGGGCATAGTTTGCACCGCCATCATCCGAGCGATAGACCGCCGAACCCGTCCAGTCCCCACCCAAGCCCACCACGCCATAGCGCAAATAGGCATCCGTCACCGCATCCGTGGGGAATGCTGGCAGGTCGAGCAGTTCCAGCCGCGTGGCGGAAATACTCGTCGGCGGCTGAATGTTGGGCGTACCAGTGCCTGCGGGATTATAGAAATCATAGGATGACACATCTTCGGCCACCGCCGTGAGTTCCTGCATCCCATTTCGCACCAGTTTAGTGGAATTGATCCGCATGACATACGACGCGCCATCCTTCGTGATGGTAATCACGTCGGTCGGTTCAAGCAGCGCATATTTCGGCGGCACGGTGAACTGGTACTGCACGCGGCCGACCCACACATTGTAGAGCGTCACATCCGCCACCACCTTGGCTTCCTGATCTGAAAGCACAATCGGCAAGTTTACCGTGGCATAATCCACCGCTTTGACGGTTTGCCGCTGCGAGGATTGCGTGCCAGCCTGATAATCCGCCGTGCGGTTTAAGTAGATGACATCCACCTGGCGCGGCAATTCCAGTTCCTGCGTGCGGGTGATGGTGAAGGTATCAATCGCATCATCACGCGGCACCAGTTCCGAGAAATCCAGCGTGGTGTTGGAAACCTTGCCCCGCTTGATGAACTTCAGCAGCCCGTCCGATTCCACCATGTCGAAGAAATAAGCCGAGGCCAATTGCTCCAAACACGCACGCACCGTTTGCCTGTTGCTCACGATAAAGCCCGACACAATATCCGTCAGACGGCTGGTGTCATACATGGTGTTGTCGTAACCCACCTTTTTCAGCAGGTCGGCGACGATCTGCCCAAGGCTCGAAAGCCCCAGCTTGCCTTGCACCCAATGGCCTGTTTTCCAGTTGCTCCCATCCGCCCATACCGAGCCGAGGTCAGGGAAAAACGGAAACGGCCGTGCATCCCATGTCCACACGAACTTGCGCGGAATGAAATTGGCTTCCAGCGCATTTTCAGCGTTGAGATAGTCAATCGAAGCATCGAGCGCGGTGCGCTGCGCCAGAAAATCCACCCGCGAGCGCGAACCCCGAGGATAGAAACTTTCTACCGAGTCAGGGTCAACGAACACGTTGGGCTGGTTGGCGCATCCATCCACCGAAGGAAAGCCAATCTCCGAAAACCACACGGGTTTCATCTTGGCCGTCCACGCCGTGCCGCTGGCATCAGGATTCGTGTGGGTGCTATTCCACCAGTGTTTTATGTTCTTCCAGGCATAGGTTGCGCCTGAATAGAAGGTTTTGGTGGTGCGTGTGCCGTCCCAATAATAATCCCATCCTTCGTCCTGCGTCCAACCGTCATAAACTGCCTGATAGTCAATTTGTGACTGCGGCAAATCGGGCGTAAGTGGGAAGTAGCAATCAACCGCCACCACGTCGATATTGCTATCGCTCCATAGCGGATCAAGGTGATACCAGCCGTTTACGGAATGATACTCGCTCCAATCCCCACCATAAGCCACTTTTACACCTGCGCCGACGGCGGTTTTCACCGTGGCGGCAAGGCTTTTCAGCTGCGTCACCACTGGGAACACGCCCGCGCTGCTCATATAGGTGGTGAGTCCCACCAATTCCGAGCCGATCATGAAAGCGTCGATATTATTCTTCAGAAGCACGCCGCCCACGTTCAGGTTGGCATAGTGCGTGATGAAAGCATTATAGCCATTGGTGCGGGTGAAGAAGTTGGCCGCATCGGTGGCATTGGTCGGTGTAATCCTGCCGCGCCACGGTTTTGGTTGTGGCGTGATGGTGTCCACTTGCACCATCGGATAAAACAGCACCTTGTAGCCACGCGCCTTTAATTCCTGGCACAAGCGAATGATGCTTTTATCCGTGGGCGTGCCGCCGTAAGTGGGCGAACCATCGGGAAAAGTTAAAATCACATGCGCGTTGTTGCGGTTAAATCCTGCTACCGCCCAATCATCGGGCGCAACCCGTGCGCCTTGGCTGTTAAACTCCGCCGCTGGCTTGATAATGCTCACCGCAGGATCTGCGGAATCCGAAAACCAGTTCACCACCACCGACACCCATTCCACATTGGGCAGATTGGCTTTCAGGTTATCGAGTGCCACCAGCACATCGGCTTTATTATTCAGGTTGTTCAGGTTCATTTTGGTGACTTTGCCACCTTGCACGAAATTGCCTGATACATCCTGCTGGCCGCTGGTTTTTTCCTGCACCACCGTGTCGTACACATTTTCACCCGCACCTGGGATGATGGTGATGTCCTTAATTTTATCCTCAAGGTCGAAGGGCTTTTTCAGCGTGCGGCGCACCTCGAAGGTAAAGTTCGGAATGCGGTTTCCGAAATCCCCCAGCGGAAAATCCTTAATCACCACATAGGCCATGCCGCGATAAGCTGGCGTTTGCCCTGCGGGATAGAAGGACGACATAAACGTGTCAGGCAGCTGTGTTTCATCACCGAGATAGAGCGAATAGCTGCCAGCCGTCAGGTCAAGCTGCTTTGCATCCGCCCATACGCGCACCACTTCGCTAATCGCGCCTTCACAAATCGCCACCGCAAGGCTTGCCGTGTAGGTGTAGGTCGTGGTGGTGGTTTCCACGCTTCCGCCACCGCCGCCACCTTTACCACCGCCCGAGGATTGCGTTGTCGTGGTCACATGCTCTTGAATCGGGCGCGACCAGATCACGTTTCCCGCAATTCGGGCGTTGCCATAAACCACGGGTATCGACTTGCCATAGGTGGAAGCCTGCACCATCAAATCGGTCAGGCGCGAACCTTCTTGATTGATGCGTGCCTTGCTGCCGAAAATAGAACGGTCAATAAACCCGCCCAAATATCCGCCCACACCACCCGCCAACGCTGCGGCAAATGCACCCGCGCCGATGGATGAGGCCGCAGAACTCGCGGCGGCTGCTAGAACGATGGCTGCCATCTGAATACCTTCACAAGTCGTTGTTTCCAGTCATCATCGAGGCGGTGTTCCACCACCCGACGGGCTGGCGCGTAGGAATGAACCATCCCCAGCGTGTTTTCATAATCGGTGAGAAATGCCATGTGCTGCGGGTTCTCGCGCACCTTGAACAAAGCCAGATCACCCGCCTGCGCCTCGGCTATCGGCACTTCATCCAGCAACGCCGTGAGCTTTTCGGTGAGATACGCGCCGTCTGGCTCTTTGGAATAGGTCACTTCGTCATAGCCAGAAAGCGGCTGGCCGTGCTTATCCTTCAAGCCCAGCTCATCCACCACACCGACAATCAGGCCGAGGCAATCACAGCCTTTGCCTTTAAGTCGCGCCTGGTGGTGAAACGGTGTGCCGATCCATGTTCGGGCTTGGGTAACAATGGTTTGTGCTTGGGTCATACGCGCTGCAAATCGTTGGCCGTGGCTGCGGTGGCGAGCATCTTGTCCATGCCTGGGACGTAAGGCTCGCCGCGAAAATTCACGGCATTGTTAAACTTGGCGATGCAGGTGCTTATGGTTTTGTCGCAGCCTGCTATCGCGTTGAAGGTGTCGCCCACCGTCACATTGTTGGGCATAGGCAACACGAGGGTGAACTGCTTGTTCGAGAACTCTTTGATTTCCATGCGACGACCAGCGTTTGCACCCGTCAGCCACACCACTTCGCCGCCCGAGAAATACCCAGCCGCCTGAGTCATGGAATTGCTGATAAACACCTGCCTGCTACTGACAGTATTGACACTCCCGCCCACCGTGTAGCTGGCAAGGTTGGCTTTGCAGCGTCCATCACCGAAGATGGCGCGGCATGTGGGGCTGTAAAGTTCCACGATGTTCTGGCTCAGTTTCTGCGCCAGCCCGCGCACCTCGGCGACAAATTGCCCGTTCTTGAGTGTCACTTCCCCAAGCCAGCCGCGTCGATGCGTGATGATGCCCTGCGAAAGGTCGGTGACATTCACCATGAAGATTTCAATCTCGGCGAAGTCGTATTTCCCCGCCATGATGTCGGCTTCGGTGATTGCCGCCGCGTCAAGGATTCCCGCCACATCGAGGTTATCAACGCTGAATTTGTCTTTGGTTTCCACGCTCGTGGGGGAAAAGCCCGTCGCGGCTTTGTAAAGCTGGCTGCTCAACGTGAGATCGGAGGTGTGATCCGTGAAGCCCATCACCGTGCCACCCACCAGCGTGAGTTTCCAGCACACGGCAAGGCTGGTGACTTCACCCGCCAGATGCGCGGCCATATTGCTTGAAGCGGTTCTCATAAGCGTATCTCCACAATCGGGATTGAATCCCATACAAAAAAGCCTGGTCCGTCGGCACGCACGGCAAGCGTGTCAGTGTCGAAGCGCACAGGCACATCAAAGTCGAAATCACTGCTCACAATCACACCCGCACCAGGCGCGGCGGAAAACGTCACCACGCCTGTGGTGTGATCCACCGAGTAGCCCGAGCCTTGCAGCACGCTGTTGAGGTAGATTTTCACTGTGCCTGACACGGGCTTCTTGATTTCCCGCACATAGCTGTTGCCGCCGCTGGTATAGGTTTTGTTCAGCTGAAAGGTAGTCAGCGAACCGTTGCCAGTGCCAAGCGTTTGCCCCACCGCCTGATAATCGCTCCAATCCTTGAAGCGGAAACCATAGGCTTTGCCATACCGCGCACGGAAGAAGGCTTGCAGCGCATCCATGTCGGCTTTGCTTTTCAAGCCCGTCGAGACATCCCAGCGGCCACGCGCCTTTTGCCAATTCACATTGCGCTGCTCGAATCCTGAAAAGGTGGTGGTGATACTGGTGTTGAACTCCGCCCCGCCGCTTGCGCCATAAGCGATTTTCGGCGGGAATTGCACTTCATGAAATGTTGGCATTATCCGTTCCTCGCTTTATGCCGCCCCATCTGCGCGGCGAGCTTACTCATGATTTGTCCTTGGCTTTCCATGAAGCTCTGCGCGTTCGGGGTGGTGATGTTGAAGGTGATATTGTTGCCGCCCATCTTGGTGTTTTTGGGCAGTACGGTTTCACCCTTTTGTAAAATGGCGGGGAACTCATCGGGCATCAGGCCATTATGGAAGCGCGGCGCACCTGCGAACGCATAAGCAGGCACAGCGCGGCGGGAAACACCCGAAACACCGACAACACCCCCATCATGGAACAGGCTGCCGAAGATACTGCCGAAAATGTCACCACCGCTGCCCTTGGCAAAATCACCCAGCGCACCCGCAATCGGTCCCGTGATTTGCTGACGAATGAACATCCGCAAAATGTCCTGCTCGATGGACTGCACCAGATCACCCAGCTTCTTGAAGGAAAACTCGCCACTGGTGACCATATCCACCAGCGTGTCCTCCACCTTGGTGGCCGCACTGCCGAATAAATCCTCCGCGTTTTTGGCTGCGTTGGTGGCTTCATCGGCATAGCGTTTGAGCGCACGACTTGCGCCATCCTCCCATTTATCGCTATCGAGCAACGACTTGTTGTAAATCTCCTTGAGCTTCACCGAGTAAATCTGCTCGATTTTGTCGATATATTCCTGGTTGGCTTCGGTCGCGCCGCCGAGATTCTCGATCAGCTTGGCTTTCCACTCATCCAGTGCCTGCTTTGCCAAATCGTAGGAAGGCTTGGTCTGCAAAAGCGCACGGTTTACTTCCTGAATGGCGCGTTTGCGGGTTTCTTCGCTGTCATCTTTTGTGCTGACTGAAGATTTTGCCGTCGTTTTATTGGCATCGGCCAGCTTTGCCTTGGTGGAGGCATTGAGCGCAGCCAGTGCTTCCCGCGCAGCTTCACTATTTGCATCCCCTTTATTGAGGGCGAGGATCTGCTTGCGACGTTCTTCCGCATCCCGCAGGATTTTCTGCTGCGAGGTGAGTGTTACATCCTCATATTCCTTCAAATATTTCTTCTGAAGTTCAAGCAGCTGATTATTGCGACGCTCTGCAGCTGCTTTCTCAGCGGCCGTACGTGCGTTTTGCGTATCTTCGTCGGCCTTCTTTTGCTCGGCGGCGATCTCGTCGTTAATCTTTTGCAGTTCGCGCTTTTTAGCCTCAAGCCCAGGCGCACTGCCAAGCACGGCAATGTCGAGCTTAGTACCGAAGCTGTTCTGCAAATCGGCGATTTCTTCTTCAAGCTGGCTTTTTTGCTGCTCGCGGGTGGGGTTTAATGCTTCCTGCAAGCCGCGCACCGCTTTGGTGAGCAGATTCAGGCTGACTTGCGCCGCGCCCGATTCA